>ERZ761609.10-NODE-10-length-286399-cov-13.462056_pt1 | contig 286399 bp, 289 predicted proteins | sample MGYA00511163_ERZ761609 | MGnify/ENA primary metagenome ERZ761609 (study PRJEB28899, sample SAMN02445070) | bioreactor sludge metagenome | biome: EBPR sludge | place: Australia: Brisbane, Thorneside Wastewater Treatment Plant | collected 2011-12-16 ... | reverse complement strand
TTCTTTACGAGAATTTTCTACTCCAAAACACCTTTAATTGCAGGGGGGATTACCAAGGCACAGTCGATGAAATCAGACGCCTTGCCAACATTCATCACGAGCTTGTAGAAAAATTTGCAGAAGATCTTTCCAACTTCTGCCTGAAAGACCCACGTGTTTCCAACGTAGAAGTCAGTATAGAAAAACTAGACGTTTATCCGGAAGGTCGCGTGGGTACACAGATTATTCGCACCAAATAATAATAGAATAAAAAGAATCCTGTCACTCGTATTGTTGGGAAAAGAGCGGCAAAAACATTTCCCTATCTGCATAAATATCGATTTGTAAAATTTGACCTGAGAAAATAAGAGCGGAACCAATAGATTGCATTTGCTCGACCTGCATAAAACGATCAATGCGGATTCTATATCTAAAAAAAACTTCTTTCTTTTCACTCAATTGACCATCTTTATCTTCTAAGAAACGAATGTATTCTTTTGCAAGATCATGGGGGACACGAATAAAATCTAAATTGATAGGGCTTTTTAATTTTACAATCGCCGTAGGAGTGAATCTAGGGTCATTATAGCTCTTCCCCAACTTACAGGATTCTTGGGATAAAACCTTGTTATCTGTTATCTGAATGGCCGCCATATTGAACAATTCAGAATCTTTTAATGCAAACCCCTGTAAATCAAAATCATAGCGCCCAATTTGAACCGGCTGGATAATTTCAACATAGTTTGAAAAACTGTAAGCATATTTCTGCAGATAAGAAATTGTTGCAAGCTGAATTTTTCTCCACTCGAATTCATCATAATAATATTTTTTATAGAGATCGCATTCAGAAACCCGGATGTAATTATCAATAGCGTCAGTATCTGAAACCTGATAGGCTCCCAACATCCACATCATCCGCATAACATTTTCATAATTTGCGGGAACGTAACGAATAGGCACAGCACCTTTGTCATTTTCTTTATTGCTTTGAATTATTTCATGAAGAACTTCCGATGATTTTTTTATGCTGGTTTTATTTGCTGATTCTTGTATTTCCGTTTCTGCAAAAGACGGAAAACTCGGAATTGTAACAATGATGCAAAGCAAGGAACATAAAACCCAATTCCTTATAAAAATCTTTTTCATTCTACCTCTTTAAGCGTTGAAACGAAGTGAATCACTTTTCGGAAAAGACTCGGGAATCCCACGTCTCCAAGATTATTTATATCTACAAGATATTGATTTTTATTTAATATCAGCATACTTGATCGTATTTTACCCTTCATTATAGTCAATTTCAAAGAGAAATGGGTAAAAACATGTGTAATCTCTCCAGCTCTTTGCCAGTCCAAATCAGGGATTTTCTCTTGCCCGTAACCATCCCAATTTGTTCCAGGCAACCCCGCCATATTACCCAACATTCTGTTGCCGCCCCTTTTTTCGACTACAATCTGTTGATTTTCGGTTTCTATCCAATAAACCTCACCAACTCTGGATGGTTTTTTTAGCTTGGAAGCTTTGTGTGGGTATTTCTCTGGTTCTGAAAAATGGAAAGCCTGACAATAGGAGCACACAGGGCATAAACTGCATTTCGGGGATTTCGGAGTACAAATTGTTGCCCCAATATCCATCAATGCCTGAGGCATATCAGACGCAGAACATCCTATCCCGTCATAAATAATGGAGGCTTGTTGATAGATAGTTTTTTTGCTTTGGGGCAAAGGCTCTCCAATCATAAAAAGACGAGACGTAATTCTTTCTATATTGCCATCGACAACAACGGATTCTTGGTGAAAAGCGATAGACAAAATCGCTGCGGCTGTATATCGGCCAATGCCCGGGAGTTTCAGTAGTTCTTTTTCCGTTCGCGGGAACGCTCCGTCATAATGATTAAAAACTTCCCGAGCGCATTTAATAAGGTTTCGGGCACGGGCATAATATCCCAAACCGGCCCATTCACGCATAACGGCATCCTCATCCGCATGTGCCAGATCCGCAAGAGTTGGCCAAAGATGCGTAAATTTTTCAAAATAGCTTTTGACCGCAAGAACAGTTGTTTGCTGAAGCATAATCTCGGATAACCAAACATGATAGGGGTTTGGTTTTACAGCCTTTTTGGTTTCTCTTGGCATTCTCCAAGGCAAATCACGAGCATTTTTGCCATACCAATCCATGACTTTTTGCTGAAAATCTTTTGTATCCCATTCAATAACGTGACTTTTTTTCATTCTGGAGTTACAACATTTGCTATGTCGGATTTACGCCCCCTTTCCGTTTCGGTTTCCCGTTTAACGTCAGAAGCTTTCAGCCGAAAGTTTGTGGCACTGGGGCGTATTTTAACGCAATGGGCTGAAATTGTCGGTCAGGATATGGCCAGCAAGACCCAGCCAGTAAAAATACACTATAGAAAGCCAAAAACCAAAGGGGAAAAGCCCCAAGCTTCGCTCGACATTGGAGCCAGCAGTTCGGATGCGGCCTTGCTTCATTATCAAAAAGATCTGATATTGGAACGATTGAATCAGCTTTATGGTGAAAAATGGATTACGTCAATTCGATTTGTGCATTTGGTTGCGGCCAATTCTACCGATAGTTTTGGCTATGATTATGATGCGTTCAAGGGGAAAATGGCCTCTATACCTCCTGCTTCGAGCGAAGAAATTGGACGGTTATCAGAGGTTCTTGAGGAAATCGAAGACGATGATATAAGGAAACGTCTTGAAAAGCTGGGGCAAAGCGTACTAAGGAAAGAGCGTTCTAAATTAAAAGAATGACCCCGATAAATTTTTGAATATTCACAATTAGTAAAAAGAGAACAAGAAATGTCCATTTTATCCCCCAACTTGTCCATTATGCTGCGTGCAGCCGAAAAAGCTGCCAAGTCTCTTATCCGTGACTATGGGGAGGTCGAAAATTTGCAGGTTTCCCGCAAAGGGCCTGCCAATTTTGTTTCTGCAGCTGATATCCGATCTGAAGAGATTATTTTTGGTGAACTGAGTAAATCCCGACCTGCTTTCGGTTTTTTGATGGAAGAACGTGGCCAAGTTGCTGCGACAGGAGTAAAAGCTGGAGAAGAAGAGTTCCGGTTTATTGTTGATCCACTGGATGGCACAACCAATTTTCTTCATGGAATCCCGCATTTCAATATTTCTATCGGATTAGAACGCCAAACCGGGTCAGGACGTGAAATTATTGCTGGATTGGTGATGAACCCGATCAGCAATGAAATCTTTCATGCGGAAAAAGGCGCAGGAGCTTTTATGCAAAAACGTCGTTTACGTGTTTCTGCCCGCCGTGATCTTGACATAGCCGTCATTGCTGGTGGTGATGCCGCATCCAAATCCAAAGATAGTCAGGAAATTATGACTCGCCAATTTGCGGCTCTAATGGGAAAAACTGGCGGTTTCCGACGCATGGGCGCAGCCGCTCTTGATCTGTGTTATGTCGCAGCAGGGCGATTTGATGCTTTTTGGGAAAATGGCCTATCCCCTTGGGATATGGCAGCCGGAGCTTTGATTGTCAAAGAAGCCGGAGGCTCTGTTGTAAGTTTATCAGGGGATAAAAATCCTGTTTATGGTGATTGCATTCTTGCGAGCAACGCAAACTTACAGCAATCTATTAAAAAGGTTCTTGAAGGGGCTTAAATGAAAGAGTTTTTTGCTGTTTTACTGTTTTTGGTTTTTGCATGTGGTTGTGTTTCTTCCTCATACGCCGAAAATCTTGGTGAATATGGCAAAGCTGATGTTGAAGTTGATCGGTCTGTGCTCAAAGAACTCGAAGGGTATCAACCACCGCCAATGTTTGGTGGTTTACCTAGCCAAAAGATAGAGGATTCTGCGCTTGATCCTACCCCGCCCCCTCAAATCCCCCCTCCCGAACGCCCAAGCCTAACAGCCCCAAAAGCTGAAGCCCTGTTACAGCATCCGGTTGAAAACCACCATGTTTTGACTTTGCAAAGATCTGTGGATCAACAACCTGATTTGACTGTTCCCCAACTTCCCGTTCCATCGTCACAAGAAAAATCTCCTGAAGTGACCGCTGATATTATTCCCATTCCGCCGAAGAAGCCCAAGACTTTAATTGTGGTTACCACCACTCAAGCCCCTTCTAAAAATACAGTCATTGTCAAACCAGAACCAGACACGCTGGAGCTGCCTCCACTAGGAACTTTTGAGGATGAGCCGGAAAATAACCCCGATAAGAATATCATAAAACCGATCAAAAAAGCGGTTGAGATCAAGCTTGCTCCGCCTGTGAACGCTTATAAGCCGACCACACCGAAAACCATGCCCGCTGTTCCTCCTGTCAAAGTAGAATCCGATCCGTTACCGGTTATGGGTAATTTACCGCCAATTGTTCCGGAAAAAGTCGAAAAACCAAGCATTGGTGAACGAATGATGGATAATGCGCTGACCCGCCACATGGTCAAAGATGAAAATGATGTGAAGTCGATTTTAGGAATTCCCAATAGCGAAGGAGAAAATCTTGACCTTGACCAATTTAGCCTTGCCTTTAAGGCCGGAATTGCAGACCTCGATGAAGATCAGAAAAGTCTAATAAAACAGAAGGTTGTGCCGCGTCTTTTGAAAGATCAAGCGGCTCGCCTTCAAATTCTTGCCTATGCCAGCCGGACTGACGGGACAGAGAGTTCATCCAGACGAATTTCCTTATCAAGGGCATTGTCTGCCAGATCATATCTTCTGGAAAATGGGATTAAACCCACGCGCATTGATGTTCGCGCGTTAAGTGATAAAACTACGGAGCCTCCAGTTGATCGCATTGATGTGACGTTTACAGGGCTCAATAGCAAAAATTATTGAGTTTTATACTTGATAAGAATGTGGATAAACAGACTATAGCTATCGGTTTTATTTGAAAAAATCTGTTTGACCCTGCATAAATTTGAATTAATTCTTGGAACATTAAGGTCTAATGGGGTATACCCCAGTTTATGAAAATCACACAAGCTGTGAGGAGAGAGTATTCATTATGTCAGATAAAAAAGAGTCTTCAAAATTTATTCCGGTTACAATTGTTCTGTTACTGGCCATTGCTGCATTATATTTTCTGTTTGATACCATGAAGGAAGTTCCACCTCAGCCTGTTTCATCTCAGCCTGCAGTCGCCGAACAAAGCGTGGATGCCATTCCTTCGGAAGAAACACCCGAAGAAGCTGAAGAAGCTAAAGCTCCGACACCGGGTGATCTGGTTGTTAAAACGAAAACACTCTCTATCCCTGATGCGGCCGGCACGCCTCCCGTAACAGAAGACGCTCCATCAACAACGGCAACCGCTGTCGATGCCATGATGGGGGATCGCACTTTGGGCAGTGATGATGCTCCAATTAAAGTTGTCGAATATTCTTCTTTGACCTGTGGGCATTGCGCATCATTTCATAATGATGATCTACCAAAAATCAAAGAAGCCTATATCGATACAGGCAAAGTCCAATTCATCTTCAAAGAATATCCTCTGAATCAACCCGCTGTTATTGCATCCAAAGTTATGCGCTGCCTGCCTGCCGACAAATTTGTTGGCTTTATGGGATTGCTATTCGAACAGCAGGAAAATTGGGCTTATAGCACCGATTATAAAGACAAGCTGACTCAATACGCAAAACTGGCAGGTCTTGGTGAAGATGAAATCAATGCTTGCGTTGATAATGTTGAACTTGAAAAACGTCTGATCGGAGATATGCAAGCAGCACATGACAAATTCGACATTGGCTCAACACCAACTTTTATTGTCAATGGCGGCGAGAAAGTGATTGTAGGACATCAACCATTTTCATTCTTTCAGTCTACCTTTGATCCACTTCTTGGAATTGCCCCTTCTGCTCCGGCAAAAGACGCTAACCAAGAATAAAACCTGCACTTCCAGAAACAGGATACCTGAAACGACATGTCGAATTTTAGCCGCCTACGCCTTCAAGGATTCAAATCATTTGTTGAAAAATCAGATTTGGACATTGGCCCTGGTTTAACCGGAATTGTCGGGCCAAACGGTTGCGGCAAATCGAATCTTGTCGAAGCCTTGTCTTGGGTTATGGGAGAAACATCGGCCAAACGGTTGCGCGGTTCGGGCATGGATGACGTTATTTTTAACGGCACCAGCAATCGCCCTGCCCGCAACTCTGCCGAAGTTTCTGTTGTTTTGGACAACCGCGAGCGAACAGCTCCGGCTTTGTTCAATGCGACAGACGAAATCGAAGTCGTACGCCGGATTGAACGTGATATGGGATCAAGCTACTACGTGAACAGCAAGCCTGTCCGTGCGCGTGATGTCCAGATGTTATTTGCCGACATGGCCATTGGTGCACATTCGACCGCTATTGTTTCCCAAGGTCGTATTGCTGCAATTATCAATGCCAAACCAGCAGAGCGCCGTCAGGTTTTGGAAGAGTCTGCCGGAGTATCCGGTTTGTATGTTCGCCGTCATGAAGCCGAATTGCGCTTGAAAGCCGCCGATGCAAATCTGGCACGGTTACAAGATGTTGTTGCGGGTCTTGAAACCCAGCTTGACTCTTTAAAACGCCAAAGCCGTCAGGCCACACGTTATAAAAATATTAGTGCTGAAATTAAAGCTCTTGAAACAAAATTGGCTTTGGCCGAATGGATGATTGCGCGGACTTTAAAATCCGAAGCAGAACAAGAATACAATGACTCCGAAGGTCTTGTCGCCGAACGCATGGGACGCGTTGCAGAACTGAACCGTTTGCAAATCGAACAAGGAGAATCTCTACCGCCATTGCGTGAAAAGCAAGCCGAAACAGCGGCGGCATGGCAAGCTCAAAATTTCGAATTGCGTCGTCTTGATGATGAAGAACAACGAATCACTGCACAAATTGATGAAGCAAAATCTTCTTTGTCCCATATTTCCAATGATCGCACCCATGAGGAGCAATCGTCAAGCGAGAGCACCTCTATGCTTGAAAAATTGGACACAGAAGAAAAAGAACTTCTGGCACAATCCAATACCAAAGAAGAAATTACCCGCCTGACAAATGATCGTGGCGAAAAAGAACTCGATGTTTTACGATTGCAGGAAAACTATCAATCCACTTTGGAAAAAGCCGCCAGCCTCAAAGCAACACGAGCAACGCTGGAAAGCCAACTATCTCAGGATCAAAACCGTTTAAGCTCGGTCAAGGCGCGCATTGCATCCCTTCAACAGCAAATCGAACAAAAGCGCGCGCAACAAGAAGCTGCAACACCTGTTGATGGCTTAAATACTGAAATTGACACTCTTGATTTAGGCTTGGCTGAAAAACGCTCTGCTGAACAAACATCTAAAGAAGCACTGGATACAGCCCAACACGCTTTGGATGAAGCCCGTGCCACGCAACAGACATCCCGCGAAGCATTGTCAAAAATCCAATCCGAAATGAACGCCCTGGAAAGTGTTCTGAAATCGGAATCCCAATCCGGATTTCGTCCGGTTCTGGATGAAATCAAAGCCGATGATGGATTTGAAGCCGCATTGTCCAAAGCATTAGGCGATACCATTATGGCATCAACGGCCAGTGATGCTCCGGCAGTATGGTCAGGAAAATCGACTGTAGATCAATCTCCTGAATTTCCGGCAGGTGTTGCACCACTTCGTCCCCATATCAAAGCCCCTGAAGCCTTGCAAACAGCCCTATCCTATATCGGTTATGTCGAAGACGATACCAAAGGAGAAGAGGCCTGTTCCCAACTTAAAGCCGGACAATCGATTGTTTCAAAAGATGGTGCTTATTGGCGTTGGGATGGATTGTGTATCCGTGCCAAGGCCATGGATCGCAATGCGATTCGTTTAAAAAATAAAAACCGTCTGGAAGAATTGCAATCCCAACTTCCTAATGCTCAATCGGCTTTTAACTCTGCCGAAGATAAATTACGAGCCACTCAAGCAGACGTTCAGTCCTGCAGACAAACAGTTCAAAATCTGGAACAGGATGTCCGCAACATTGATCGTAGTCTGGCGAATAAACGGACAGAACTGCAACGCGCCATTGAAAAACGGGCGCACACAGAATCAGAAATTGCCAAACTGGAAGAAGGCCTGAATATTACAGGCGAAGATATCGAGCGTTTAGAGGCTGCAGTATTTACGCATCAAACATCCATGCAATCTTTTGATGATGAATCTTTGGCACGTCAAAATCTGGAAGTCGAACAGCGTAAGCTTGCTTTGGCTGCCGCACAGGGGGCGTTGAGTGAGGCATCTGCCGCGCTTGAAGTGTTCCAACAAGGCATCCGTCGCCGTGAGGCTCGGTTACGGGCGATTGCCGATGAACGCGTTTCTTTGAACAATCGTGCCATTCGGGCAAAAGACCGTCTGAAAAATTTAGATGAACGTGAAGAAATTCTAAAAACCAAACTGGAAGAAGTTCTATCTCGTCCTGATGAAATTACAGCCCAACGCCTTGCTTTATTGGACACTCTTAAAACCATGGAAAATGCCAAAAATGCATCTTCTGATGCCTTGGCATTGGCAGAAAAAGAATTGGCTGAAACGTCTCGTTCCTTGAAAGAATCCGAAGCCTTGTTAATGGAAGTCCGAGAATCAAGGGCTAAAGCTCAAGCCACCATGGAAGCCGCAAGTGGTTCGATTGAAATCATCCGCCAGTCCATAGAAGACCAATTCTCTATGAATCCTGACGAGTTGTGGCAAAGTTCGGAAATGGATTTGGAAAAACTGAATTCAGAACCGATTGATAAATTACGCGGCAAACGGGATCGTTTAATCCGTGAACGTGACGGCATGGGACCTGTGAACTTACGCGCCGATGTTGAATCCCAAGAGGTCGAACAACAATTGGCCAAACTATGTCAGGAGCGTTCCGATTTAGCACAAGCAATTGAAGAATTGCGCGGCGGCATTCATAAACTCAATAAAGAAGCGCGTGAACGTTTACAGCAAGCCTTTAATACGGTGAATGGTCATTTCCAAACATTGTTCACCCGCTTGTTTGGTGGTGGATCGGCTCATTTGGCGTTTGTTGACTCGGATGATCCACTGGAAGCCTCTTTGGAAATTTTTGCCTCTCCGCCCGGAAAATCCCTGCAATCTCTGTCATTATTGTCAGGTGGAGAAAAAACTCTGGCTTCAACCGCTTTGATTTTCGCCATGTTCTTGACGAACCCTGCCCCGATCTGCGTATTGGACGAAATTGACGCGCCTTTGGATGATGCCAATGTTGATCGTGTTTGCACGATGCTGGAAGAAATTGTCCAGCAATGTAGCACTCGATTTGTGATTATTACGCACCACCGCTTAACCATGGCGCGGATGGATCGCCTCTATGGCGTGACCATGTCCGAGCGTGGTGTATCCCAATTGGTATCCGTTGACCTGCAAGGTAAACTCGACTTTTTGGAAGCGGCTGAATAATTCTGCCCTGAATTAACGATAATAATGCGGATGAACAAGCCATGTAGCCGCAGGATTTGCGTTTGCTTTCATAAGATTATACGTTGCAACATCCACGCGCGTTCCTGCATCAAAGAGACGTTTTTTGTACAATTCATAGCTTACTACGGCTGATTCCGCACTGTGAGGGTTTTGGATCACCTGAACCATTGCGGCTGGAGCCTCAAGTTCGGCAGGGATGGTTGTAACCTCTGCTGGACACAATGCCTCTGCTATGGCAAAGATGACTGGGGCGATGGCTTCTCGAAAAAAATGAGCTGTCATATGCATTTTTCCAATATAACTATATTTATATATAGAAATCAATAAAAATGAACAAAAATATAGAAGACATTCAAAGGCGCCTTAAAAATCTGAAGGATGAGGTTACCCCTGTCGAATCATCTGTCGAAAAAGATAAGGCGGGGAAAAATGATTTGGGACGAGCCTATGAGCTGATTGCAACCCCTATTGTCGCAGGCGGCATAGGAGTCGGTCTGGATCACCTTTTTTCAACGTCACCGCTCTTTTTTATAACCCTTGCTATTCTTGGGGTTTTCGCAGGTTTTTGGGGAATTTACAAATCCAGCCAAAATATCGCAACCCCACTTGATTCAAAACGGTTGCAAGATGCTCAAAAACAGGCTAAGACAAGCGCAAATTTCGAGCAAAACAGTCCAGACTGAACAGACCTGACCAAAGAGGATTTTGATCTTGGCCGATCCGATGCATCAGTTTCAAATCTCCCCCATTATTCCCATTGATTTGGGAGGGGTTGATATTTCCTTCACCAATTCTTCCCTTTGGATGATGATCGGAGCGATTTGCTCCCTCGTTCTCATGGGTCTTGCCGCAAGCCGTAAATCAATTATTCCCGGTCGTGTTCAAATGGTCGGTGAAGAAATTTATGGCTTTGTTGAGAATCTTATTACCGAAAATATCGGTGGAAAAGGGAAAGAATATTTCCCGCTTGTTTTCACGTTATTTATGATGGTTATCATGGGTAATCTTCTGGGTATGCTACCCTACTCTTTTACTTATACCAGTCACCTTGCTGTGACCGCAGGGCTGGCGTTGTTGGTGTTTTTTACCGTTTTGGTTGTTGGCATTATCCGTCACGGCTTTCATTTTTTTCATCTGTTTATTCCCCCGGGTGTCCCTGCTTGGCTGCTATGGCTGGTTGTTTTAATCGAGCTTGTTTCCTTTATCAGCCGTCCCGTGACTCTTTCTGTCCGTCTCTTTGCGAATATGGTTGCCGGTCACGTTTTAATGAAAGTGATTGCCGGATTTGCGATTATGTTTGCATCCATGGGCGGATTGGCTTGGGCTGGATCTTTGCTTCCGATCGCCTTTAATATCGTCATGATCGGTTTTGAATTCTTCATTGCCTTTATTCAGGCTTATGTGTTTGCTGTTTTGGCTTGTATCTATCTAAAAGATACAGTCGAAATAGCTCACTGATAAACCCTGTGATGAAGAATAAAATATTTTAACTCACGTAAACCAAAGAAAAAAGGAACGTAAAAAATGGAAACTGAAGCTGTAAAAATGTTGGCTGGTGCGATTGCTCTTCTGCCTTTGGCCGGTGTGGCTTTGGGTCTGGGAAAAATCTTCGCAGCATATAACGAAGCTGTAGGACGCAACCCAGGTGCAGCTGAATTATTGAACAAGAAATTCATGTTCACATTTGCTGTGACCGAAGCCCTCGGTATTTTCGCATTGCTGATCGCTTTCTATCTGGTTTTCGCCTAAACCAGTCATTCGAACCAAAGGGCTATTTGCATGTTGATCTTGAAAAACGCTTTTTTTGTTATGATGGGATTGTTCTTTTCTGCCGGAATTGCTCTAGCAGAAGAATCCATGCCACATGCTGAGGAAGCAGCTCATCAAGGCGGCGGATTGCCCCAGTTCGATCCTACCAGTTGGCCCAGCCAGATTTTCTGGCTGGTCGTATTCTTTGTCATTCTTTATACGATTTTTTCCAAATCCGTTTTGCCAAGTATCGGCACGACTCTTGGAAACAGGAAAGCTCATATCGATCGGCATATTGCCGAAGCCGAAACTCTTTCTAAAGAAGCGGAAATTATCGATTCTGAATTGAAAGCAGCTCTGCGTGAAGCCGGTCAGAGTGCGTCTTCCGAAATCCAGAGTGCAGAATCCGATGCCAAGACTCGTCTGGCGGATGCAATAGCTGGGTTTAGAGATCGCTATGAAAAAGAAATCGGTGACGCTGAAAATCGCATTCAAAAAGCAACCGATATTGCGCTTCAGGACATGAATTCTCTGGTTGCAACTTTGGCAACACAGATGGCTGAAAAAGTTGCGGGCATTTCTGCCGATGCAACCCAAGCCGAAACTGTTGTACGCTCTTTAAGCAATAAAGCCAGCAAAGCAGCATAATATAAAAAGATTGAGAGACTGAGATATGGAACACCTATTGACTGATCCGACCCTCTGGGTTCTGTTTTCTTTTATTGCCTTTACAATTCTGGCCTATGTTTTTGGGCGGCATTCTGTTTTGGGAATGCTGGATACCAGGATTGATAAAATCCGCGATCAAATTTTATCTGCCGAAACTTTAAAATCCGAAGCCCAAGCTCTTTTGAAACAATATCAGGCCAATCTGGCCGGAGCGTCAAAAGAGGCTGACGAAATCATCAGAAAAGCTAAACTTCAAGCCGAAGATTTTCGGATTCAGGCTGAAGCTGCCTTTGAAGAAACAATGGCGCGTCGCGAAGACATGCTCAAAAACCGTATCGAACAAATGGAACGTGCCGCCGTTGATGATATTCGTCGTTATGCTGCCGAACTCGCCGTATCCGCAACGACAGAGATTATTTCACAAAAACTTTCTGTTGCAGATTCGCAGCGTTTGGCCGATCAAAGCATTCAACAAATTACAGAGAAATTTAACTGAGCTCTCTCTTCTCACCCCCAAAAATTCTAAATGGGCGTCTGTGGCGTGGCCGACGAGTCGGATTGCTTGGCGGGTCTTTTAACCCCCCTCATTTGGGACATGTCCATAATTCTGAAGTGGCCATGAAATATCTGGGACTAGACGCCGTATGGTGGCTGGTTACACCAGGAAATCCTTTAAAATCAAAAGTCGGTTTGCCGAATGTCATAGATAGGATGAATTCTTGCCGCCAATTGGTTCAAAATCCAAGAATTATCATCTCCGACCTCGAAAGCAACCTGGGAACAACCAGAACGGTTGAAACACTGCCTTTAATCCAAAAGAACTTTCCTTCGACTGAATTTGTGTGGTTGGCGGGAACAGAAATTGCCCATGAATTCCACAAATGGTACAGATGGCAGGATTTAATCCGGATGATCCCTTTTGCCTTTGTTGGCCGTCCGACACAATATGGAGTCGTTCGCAATACTGTCTTTCATAATGATTCCAGCCTATCTCACCATGTTCTTCATCATGGTGGGCGGCCTATCCTCGATAAAGGGCATATTTACTGGATTTTTTCTGAACCACTCAACCCCCAGTCCTCAACATTGTTGCGAGCTCAGAAAACCAGATTTGCACCCGAGCCATCAAAAGTGTAAAATAAAAGGGATGGGAATTGCTCCGAAACAGTTAAGTAATTTTTTAATTTACGAAATGATAGCAACTTGCTATACAAGCCGCATGAGAACATATGTTCGCAAGCGGATGAGTAGCCCGTCAACACTAGCCATTAAAATTATGGGAAAGGAGAGCGCCACCCTTGGGTACGCATCTTAAAACCGAAGAGCCTTCTTCGGAGCATCTGAAAGACCTGATCCTTCAGGTTCTTGATGATAACAAGGCAGAAGAAATTGAAGCCATTTATTTGAATGGTCAATCATCAATCGCAGATTACATGGTTGTTGCCAGCGGAACATCATCCCGTCAGGTTGCTGCCTTGGCTGGTAAACTTGATGAAAGCCTTTCCCCTCAAGGTTTCCCCGTTCTGCGTGTAGATGGCTTGCCAACCGCTGACTGGGTTGTTGTGGATCTGGGGGATGTAATTGTCCATCTTTTCCGTCCTGAAGTTCGTGATTTTTACAGCATCGAGAAAATGTGGCGGCAAGATCCCCCAAAACCTCCGGCTCACGATCAAATCCACGCATAAATCCATTCATAGATCTTAAAATTATAATGCAGCGCCCTTCTTTCGAGGCGCAGAATCGTATATGAACATTAGACATGTTCAAAATTGATCTCATCGTTGTTGGAAAAGTCAAAAAAGGGGCTTGGAATGATCTTATCGAAGATTACTCCAAGCGGATGAAATGGCCTATTCAAATTATAGAAGTCGAAAGCAAATATTCTGATCCCAAGACACAACAAGAGCATGAACAACGCTTGGTTTTATCCAAACTGGATGAAGATTCGTTTGTGGTTGTTTTGGATGAACGCGGTGATGGCCTGCGCAGCCTTGATTTTTCACAAACTCTCGACAAAATCCGCAGTACAGGCGTTGATAAAATCTCGTTCCTGATTGGGGGAGCCGAAGGTTTTACCGATGAAGTCAGAAACAAGGCGAATATGTTGTTAAGTTTTGGTCAACAAACTTGGCCGCATGTTATGGTTCGCTTGATGTTGATGGAACAAATCTATCGTGCCCAACAAATTATTGCCGGTCACCCTTATCACCGAGAAGGATAATCTGAATGATTTTCTTTCGACGTGCTTTGATCTATGGCTGCATATCTGTTTCATTGTCTTTGTCCGGCATGGATGCTCACTCCGAAACGCCCCCCCTTCCCCCTAAAAAGAATGCTCCGATTGAGTCTTTGGAAAAGCTCATCGAAGAACAAAAAGCAGAACAAAAACAGCTTGAAAAAAAAGCGAATTCCCTTGAAAAAGATATGAAAGGTCTCAAAAAAGACCTGATTTACATCGCAGGAAAAGTGCAAACGCATGAAAGCAATCTATTTGCTTTGGAACAACGCTTGTCCCAACTTAAAAAAGACAAATCGAATATCACCAATCATCTCGCCAAAGAAAAGAAGTCCATTGCCGATTTGGTTTTGGCCTTGGAACGTATTCGCCGCATTCCTCCGGAAACTTTGATTGCCCGACCGGATGCCCCGCTGGAAACAGCACAAGCCGCAACGATCCTTGGATCTATATTGCCGGAACTTGATCGCCGTTCAAAAAAACTCAGACTAGATCTGGATGAGTTGGAAGTTATAGAAAATGAGTTGGAAGTAAAACAGCAAAAATTAAAAGAAACCACTGAAAAACTTAAAACAGATCAAGCCAACCTCGATCAGCTGATGGGACAGAGAGAAAAATCCCTGCATAAAACCAAAAGTGACGTTGAAAGCAAGACTGTCGAAATCACCCAATTGTCAAAATCGGCTAAGGATTTGGGAGATCTTATTGCAAAAGTAGAACAACGCAACCGTGCTCTGGAAAAGAGAACCGGAAATAATTCTTCCAAAAAGAACACGGATGTTAGAATTTCAAAGGCCGAAATCAAGTCACTCGGATCATTGCGGCTTCCCGTCTCTGGTTTCATCAAAACCAAATACGGGGAATTGGATGACATTGGAGCAACCTCCAAGGGGATGACGATTGAAGCACGCCCGGGAGCCGTTGTGGTTGCCCCTGTTGCGGGAATTGTCCGTTATGCAGGGCCTTTTAAGAAATATGGCAGCATTATTCTGTTAGAACATAAGGGCAAGTTCCATAGTCTTGTTGCAGGTCTTGGAAAAATTGATACATTTGTCGGACAATCTGTTGATGCTGGGGAGCCACTTGGGCGCTTGCCGGATTATACAGGACGGTTATACTACGAGCTACGTTTTCGGGGAGATCCGGTTAATCCTTCCCAACAATTTTCCAAGCTTGAATAATATTTGGATTTTATAAAAACCTACCCTCGCTGTGTGATACCTTAATATAGAATATAGTTTTTCAATGGAGTTATTAATGTCCTCTTTTCGCCTCTCCCTTCTTCTTGCTGTTTCATTATTGGCACTCCCGAACTGCTCGATGGCGCAAGAAGCAGCTACCGTTAAAGACGCTCCGCAACAAACTGAAGAAGAGACATATAAACAGCTTGCCTTATTTGGCGAAGCGTTTGAACGCGTGCGTGAAAAATATGTCGAACCGGTCACGGATGAAAAACTGATCGAATATGCCATTAAAGGAATGCTGGTTAACCTTGACCCTCACTCTGATTATATGGCGGCCAAAGATTTTGATGATATGAAGGTTCAAACCAAAGGTGAGTTCGGCGGCTTGGGCATCGAAGTCACGATGGAAGACGGTTTGATTAAAGTGATTTCGCCGATTGATGATACTCCAGCCTTTAAAGCTGGAGTTAAAGCAGGTGATCTTATTATCTATCTTGATAAAAAACCCATCATGGGTATGACATTACCCGAAGCGGTCGACCAAATGCGCGGCAAAGTTGGAACACCAATAGAAATTACCGTTCGCCGCGAAGGTGTTCCTGAACCTATTGCCATTACCATTATACGTGATGTCATCAAAATTCAGCCGGTCAAATTCCGTGTTGAAGATGAGACAATCGGCTATATCCGCGTGAACCAGTTTAATCGCAATGCTTATGACGGGCTTAAAAAAGCCATGGATAAAATCAACGCTGATGTCGGCGAAAAATTGAGCGGATATGTTCTGGATTTGCGCAATAATCCGGGTGGATTGCTGGATCAAGCGATTGCCATTTCCGATGCATTTTTGGAACAAGGCGAAATTGTATCAACGCGCGGCCGTGAAGAAAAAGACATTAAACGCGACAATGCCCTTCCGGGTGATTTAGCCAATGGCTTGCCTGTTGTGGTTCTTATCAATGGCGGCTCGGCGTCTGCATCCGAAATTGTGGCCGGTGCTTTGCAAGATCATCGTCGCGCCGTTTTGATGGGCACACGCTCTTTCGGCAAAGGGTCCGTCCAGACAGTCATTCCTGTCAGTGGTGATGGTGCTTTGCGTCTAACAACAGCACGATACTTCACTCCATCGGGCCGCTCTATTCAAGGAAAAGGAATTGATCCGGACATTGTTGTCGATCAAGCCAAAATTGAAAAACTCGAAGAAATGGGCATTCACGAAGAAGATTTGAAAGGGGCATTGAGCAACCCGACAACTCAAGCCAAAGCCAGTAACGATAATGCTAAAGATTCAAAATCTGATAAGAAAACAGAAGAAGAAAAAGCATCGGATAAGGATTATCAGCTGGCACGGGCTTTGGACTTGCTTCATGGTTTGGCCTTGATGAAAGATAATAACAAGTAGGAATATCTCTATTGGCATCCGCTCTGGCATTTGTAAAAAATATTTCTATTCCACGACCGTCGTTTTCCGGTGTCGTGGAACATGTGAGATCTTTTGCCAGCTTGAGATCATTTGTATGGAGCTTTGGCCTTTTAATCGTTCTGGCGTTCCTGCTGACATTTCAATCTGGACAATTTAGCCCATCCGGCGAAGAAAACGATTTTCACGAGATTCCAGAATCACTAACCGGAAAAGTGATGGCCACGCTGGACTTAGAACAACATGCTGACATTCCGATTCAGTATGGCGAAGAAAACCTCACGGGTTCCGCTTTGAATCACGAAGATATTTCACCAACGGAACAAAATATCGAGATTCCGGATCAGTTTTTAGATCAGAAAACAGAACGTCAAGACGGTCTGTTTGAAGACACACCGTTTGGCTCTGTGCCAATCCGCAGCAAATCGGATAACAAGACGGTTTTTGATGCCTATCAAATCCCTTATGTTCCTTTGGCTGGTGCGCGGGGGGTGATTGCCTTGGTAATGGTGGATTACGGTCTTTCCGAACACATGTCAAAAGCAAGTATCACCGGCCTGCCTCCTTATGTGACATTCGTGACGTCCCCCTATTCACGGGAGATTCAGGATAAAATTGATCTGGCACGTGCTGCATCCCATGAAATTTGGCTGGATACCCCTATCCAATCCAAAAATTTTGGATTGGATGATACGGGGCCTTTAACATTGTTATCCGGTCTGAATGATGAACAAAACCACACTCGTTTACTGCATATTCTGTCTCTGGCTCATGGCTATGTCGGGATTTCTTTTTTAAATAGCCCTGCTTTTCAAGGCGCGGATAAAGGCTTGGAAAATATTTTTTCTATTATTGAACAACGAGGCTTGGGCTTAGCATCTTCGGATTTGGACGATGGTATTTCTGCCGTGTTTGCCAACCGTCATACCAAAATACCTTTTGCAAAAAATCAGCTTTGGATTGATGCCAATCAGGGTAATTTGGAAGTCGAGAGAACATTAAAACAATTGGAGCAAAAAGCTTTAAACAACTATGTTGCGATTGCTTTTATCAAACCCCAACCAAAACTCTTTCCTGTTATCAAGGAGTGGGAAAAAACTCTATCCCAACAATCTTTGCAGCTCGTCCCGTTATCGGCTGCGATCAAACATAGTAAATAACATGACTGATTTTTCTGATTTTGCTACCCTTCCGTATCGCCCCTGTGTCGGGATTGCCTTATTTAATAAAGACGGTAAGATTTTTGTCGGGGAACGAATTGATACCCCTGGCTCGTGGCAAATGCCGCAAGGTGGCGTGGATGACGGCGAAGACATTCTTGATGCTGCTTTTCGGGAATTGCAGGAAGAAGTCGGCACTCAATCGGCCGAGTTGATTGAAATTTCATCCAACACGGTTCGTTATGATGTCCCGAAAGAGCTTTCAACAAAGCATTGGGGGGGCAAGTATCGTGGACAAGAACAAACATGGGTCGCCCTGCGTTTTACAGGCCAAGACTCTGATATTCAATTGGATAGGTTTGAAGTTCCTGAATTTTCCCGTTGGCAATGGGTTGATTTGTCAAAAACCGTTGACCTGATTGTTCCATTTAAACGGGAAACTTACCAAAAAATAATCGCGCTGTTTGAACATATTGTTATTTAGGCGCGGGGCTTTCTTTTGAATGCGCCTCTGCAGTATCCAGAGCTCTATTTTGTCTACGCCGATCAAATCCGACTTTTGCAGCAAAAGCTGTCAGTAGGCCAGTTGTTCCTGTTATAAAACCAAAAACGGGAAGCGCAATGTCTGCTGTTTGGTTGATTGCCAACGTAGAATAATCCCCTGTAGTCACTGCCACAACATACGTCCCCAAACCTAACATTCCTGTTGCCATGCCTCCTAAGGCCGCAAATGTAAAGGGTACTACTAAAGATTCTTTTCTTTGTTTCGTCATAACACGCTCCTGTTTCGTGGAGGGAATATACTCATATTAATTTATTATGTCAACTGTTTTTAACAAATAAATCTCTCCCGTTTCCCCTGCCGGATGTTACCATATTAACGTAGCCTTAATTTGATTTATGTATAATCTGATGGAATTCAACTTTTTTGTGATGACAGAGAATGATAGAACCAGATCCAGCCATACAAAGACAGCAAGCCGCGCTCGTACTATCGGGGCATCTGCCAAGGGACACCCAAATGAATGGGATCGCTGACAAAGCCTTTAAAGAAGCAGGAAAAAAATTTGCTCATGAAAATAATGAAAAGTCGAACGGATACAAATACGTAGACCCGAACGACCCCAAGGCAATTAGTAATGCGCTGGATGCAAAAATGCGCGACCCGTCTTTCCGGGACATGAATATTGCCGTGCTCAGAGCCGATAAAAACCTTACGACAGCAGAGGTCACCGGAGTCCAATGGCTTTTGAAAGAGGCCGGTGATAACCTTCCGAACTCTACCAAACCAAACGGCTTAATGGACGGAAAAATGGGAGCCGAAACCCAAAATGGCATAAATAAAAACAGTACCAGAGTAAACCCTGATGAAGTTGCAGCGGCAACAAAAAAATACTTCGCCACAGACGCGGAAAAAGCCCAAATAATCGTAGACCAAATGGATGATACATTGGGAAGGCTTCCAAGCTATGCAAAAAACAGTGGTAAATTGGAACAAGCATTCGGACGGGTTGCAACGGGTGCTGCTTTGGAAAAATATGTTGCCCCCGAAGCACCAAACCAAGCTCCCGCTACGCCTCGCTACGCCACAACAACGCCTTCTGCTCCAATAATATACGGCGCGTAGACCTTAGTTCCCTACGATAAAACACATACTATTTCCCCCAATAAGGTGTATATTGATCGTGTTATAATAACCTTACAAAGGAATGGCATCATGGCAAAATCACAAGACGCTAAAAAAGACACAAAAAAGAAACCTCTCAAAAGCGCCAAAGAAAAAAAACAGGAAAAACAAAGCAAAAAGACTTAACTAAAAAATTCAGGCTCCGGCGAAAGCTGGAGCCTTTTTAAAAGACTAAAGAATTCAACAATGCCTCTTTCATTTTCCATCCTGAAAATTCCCAATTTCAGATTACTGGTCATGGCGCGAATGTTTTGCCAAATGGCCTTACAGGCTATGGCCGTCATTGTCGGGTGGCAAATTTATTCCCTTACAAAATCGGAATTTCTTTTGGGACTCATCGGATTAACCGAAGCTCTTCCGGCAATATTAGCCGCATTTTTTTCCGGCTATCTGGTTGATATTTCGACACCCCAACGCGTTTATAAATACTGTGTTAGTGCCCTGACGCTTAATCTTGCGGGTCTTTTAATTCTGGGAGGTGATTTTATAGACCTGTCTCATCACGCTCTCATCATTTGCCTTTTTGTTGGTGTCTTTATTTCCGGTATAGCCCGCAGCTTCATGCTACCCGCCTATTTTTCGATCACGCCCCAAATTATTGAACGTAAAGATTACGCCGCTGCCAGCGCATGGAGTAATACAGCCGTCCAAATCGCCGTCATGACAGGCCCCGTTTTGGCCGGATTACTATATGGTTCTATGGGACAACGCGCTGCATGGATTTTACCTGTCACGTTTATGGCTCTAGGATTTTCATGTGTCATAAGCATCAACAATATCCGCCAATACGCAAAAATAGAAATAAAACAAACTGCCTTCAAAAATATTGTTGAGGGCTGGAAATTCATTATCACACACAGAATATTGTTAACGGTATTGGCTGTTGATATGTTTGCCGTTTTATTCGGCGGCGCAGTTGCAATGCTTCCCGCCTTTGCCAGTAAAATCCTTCATGTTGGCCCCGAAGGACTAGGACTTCTTAGAACAGCCCCCGCCTTTGGAGCCATTCTCGCCGCCATCTTTTTTGCCATACGCCCCATGAAAACCTTTCCATTAACCCGAATGCTGTGGACAGTTGCCGCCTTTGGAGTTTGCATGATAGGTTTTGGACTCAGCACATCCTTTGCTCTTTCGATGTTATTTTTGGCAGCAAGCGGATTATTCGATACAATCAATGTCGTGATAAGAACCACACTCAAACAAATTCTGACACCGGATGCCATGCGTGGACGTGTTTCATCTATCAGCACGATGTTTGTAATATCATCCAATGAAATCGGCGCATTTGAATCCGGCACAGCCGCCCGATTGATGGGACTCGTTCCCTCTGTGATTTTTGGAGGCATTATGACATTGTGCGTTGCGGCGGCAACCTATGCACTAACTCCCAAATTGCGTAAAATCACATTTGATGAGAATACGCAAATAGACCAAAAACCGCCCCCCTGATTCCCCTTCCTACAAGAGTAAAACAGCCCTATATTGATAATATGGACAACCTGAAACGCAAAGACCTTCAAGATATTATCACCGTAACCGAACACGCCGAAGTGATCGCGGAAGATGTCAATCTTGATCTTGAATCAAGAGAAGCCGCTTTACGCACATTTGTCACTCAAAACGCCCAAGACATCATTAGTCTACTTTATGAATTGCAAGATTGGAGAAATCAATCGGCCACTGGCGAAGGAAACCACCTGCTTGATAAACATGCCCGCATCATTGTCGAAGGTTTTTCAGATGATAACGCGGCAGATGCACTTTCCGATGCTCTCAATAAAACCTCCCATTATTTTTCCGAACAATTGGATGTCAGTATTACCCTTCAACAATTAACCGAATTAAAAAATGGTGGCCACCGCGCAGTGCTGGAACTCCACATCACCCCGATCCATTTGAAAGACCGAGCGCATGTTCATTCGCTGGATATAGAAAACAAGAAATTCAGAAAACGGGAATTTAGAAACAATTTAAAAAAAGAAGAAGCCGAAGCCAGACACTTGGTCTTTGACCATTTCGTTGCGCGAAAAGGCGCGTACGCAGATGCCATTCCTGACTATTATCTTATCAATCTGGGTGATGTTCACTTGATGAATTACATGATTGAAAAAGCATTTTTCAAAGCGGGACAACCACCATCCCCTCTTCCCAATCATCTCATGGTAAGAGCCATCAAGAACGGGAATGAACCAGAACCTAGCCCTTCTTGATAACGGCATCAATCGCTTTGGCGACAAAATAGCTGACAGGAACAGATACCGTCACTCCGATTGCGGCCGCAACAGGAATCCATTTAAACCCTTCATTCATCAAAGATGGGGTCGCCATAACGGCCACAGCGAGAATGCCCGCCAAAGTTGGTGCTGCCACAACAAATATAATCGCTGAAATCTTGAACATAACAAATCTCCCGTATAACCCACCATTCAAGGATGGCGATGAAATACCAGATATTCAATGCGCATGATGTCGCAACCATAAGCGTCTCATAAGAGATCACCTTAATACAAACGCCCGCTCACCATGCTGGGTCTCATCCAATCCTGTTTTTTCATCAGATTCGCTCACACGAACTTTCATGAAAAAAGAAACAACTTTAAAAACAATAAATGTCATAACCATAGTATAAACAATGACAGCCATCGACCCAATCACATTGGCAATAAACAAATGACTTTCTCCATAAAACAAACCATTAGCTCCGGCTGGGTTAATTTCAGTCGTAGCAAAAACAGCCGTCAAAACAGCTCCCATTGTTCCACCGACACCATGACACGCAAAAACATCAACCGTATCATCGGTACGAAGTTTTTCTTTAACCAATCGAGTGGCGTAATTACAAACCACAGCAGTAATCAACCCGATCAACATAGCAGATTGCAAAGTTACAAAACCAGCAGCAGGAGTAATCGCAACCAACCCCGCAACAGCCCCGACAGAAGAACCGATAGCAGTCGGTCTCCCGTGGACTGTCCAGTCACAAATCATCCATGCCGACATCGCAGCCGCAGCCGCAAGAATTGTCGTCGCAGCAGCATGAGCCGCCAAACCATCCGCAGCCAAAGCCGATCCGGCATTAAAACCAATCCAGCCGAACCACAATAATGTCCCGCCAAGCAAAACCATCAACGCGGAAAAACTATTATGCTCGTCAGGGCGGAAATTTCTTCTGTTCCCCAGTATCACAGCCGCCACCAAAGCCGCATAACCGGATGTCATATGAACAACCATACCGCCAGCAAAATCCAGGCCACCCATTCCAGCGATCCATCCACCAGGCCCCCAAACCCAGTGGGCAACAGGAACATAAACCAATAAAGACCACACAGCCATAATGACCAACCAAGCCTTGAAACGAACCCTTTCGGCGACGGCTCCGGTAATCAGCGCAGGCGTAATAATAGCAAAAGTACATTGGAACAACATAAAAAGAACATGAGGAATGGTTGTTCCGTAAGTATCATTCGGTTTCATCCCGACACCATTCAACATGAAATAATCGAGATTCCCGATCAAACCACCTTCATCGCCGGAAAAAACTAAAGAATACCCACAGACCGCCCAAAGCAAAGTCACAAACCCCATCGCAGCAAAACTCTGTAATTTGGTAGAAACAACGCTTCTCAGGGGAACCATCCCACCATAGAAAAAGGCAACGCCCGGTGTCATCAACAAAACCAAAGCTGTCGCAACCAGCATCCAAGCAATATCCGCAGCAACCACGCTCAATAACTCCCTTAAAACTATACTTTTAAAACTGTATTTAATGATTACAGCTAGAAAATTATCAAAGCCATGCGCTTATTGCAACTCTTTTATGCCAATTATGGGTGGGTAATAATGAATTATGCGGATCTGGGCATCACGGTTGTAGAGTCACAGCAAATAATTTGGTGACAAGAAACTAGCGATAACGCATAAAGAAACTACGCTAAGAGCGCAGTGACAATGCAACAAAGTGATTTGGAAAGAAATCAAGGCTTGATAAGAATAGGTGTGCCGACATCCACTAAAGAATAAATGTCTTCTATATCTTTGTTGCGCAAAGCCAGACAGCCATCTGTCCAGTTTTTATCAGATCTTTGAAAAAATCCGGACACCCCGCCACGATCTCCATGAATGCCGACTTGGCCACCCGGGGAAATTCCGAATCTTTTAGCAACCAGAATATCCTTATCGCTGGGATAGGAAATTCCCAGAAATTTTTGGAAATTCTGACTGACATGTTTGTCATTAATATAATACTGACCTTCGGGAGTCCGCTCGTCCCCTTCATAAACTTTTGGACCAACCGGATTAGCCCCCATCGCCATAACAGAATATGTTTTCAAAACCCGCCCATCTTTCCACAAAGACAAAAGCCAGTCTTTCTTTTGAACGACAATATAATCGACTTTTCTGTTCTCTTTTTGCTCATCAATAGGCGACGGAGGCACGTGCAAAGACACAGCCTGATCCGTATTCGTTTTCAGATTGGATTTAAGAGAAGACCCCGCAACCTCGCAAGCAGACAAAGCGACAAGCAATAATCCACAAAACATAAAAATAAAGAGGTTTGAAATGCGAAGTTTTGAATGCATACCCAAACAAACAACTACACAAAAGCCTTAACAATAGTCTCGGCCAGCTTATCCAGATTGACCGGTTTCTCAAGATAGGCTGTGGGGTTAAGATGATCCACAGAATGCTTATCTCTCGGATCGGTTAACGCCGTTAAAAAGATAATCGGCAGAGTTTTATACTGGGGATATGCTCCACGAATACGCTCCAACATCTGATAACCGGACATAACAGGCATTGCACGATCACAAACAACAATGTCAGGCTCCATAACTTGAAGCTTTTCAAGACCTTCTTGACCGTTACGAGCCAACTCGACTTCATAACCACGACTCGTTAGATCTGCATAAAGAATGCTACACAGCTCACGCTCATCTTCAACAACTAGGATTTTTCTTACTTTTGCCATTTGGCATCTCCGACTCATATTTTCCTAAGTCTACAGATTTACAACATCCACCTCAAGAGAGAAGTCTTGAGGAAAAGTCATGGTAAAAGTCGTCCCCTGTCCCATCTCGCTTTCCACATCGATTCGGCCTTTATGTAGATGAACCAATTCTTGAACCAGACACAATCCGACACCAGATCCTGGAATACCGCTGGATGTCGATGCGCGGTAGAACCTTTGGAAGACATCCCGAATTTCTTCTTTAGGAATCCCGACCCCATTATCAGTGACACTGATAATCAACGAATAAGGCGTACAGCTCAACTTCAAATGAATTTTCCCTTTTTCCGAATCGGTAAATTTCACAGCATTGGACAATAAATTGGTCAAAATAATAGTCAGAAACTTCTTGTCCATGGAAACATCGGAAGACGTAAGATGGACTTCCTTGGTAATTTTATGCCCCCGCGCCAGATTGGCTTGCTCCTCGCATAACTGATCGACCAGTTCCAGAATATCAAAACTCTCGATATTCAAGTCCAGCTTTCCGGTTTTAAGCAAATTGGAAGACAAAACTGCCTCCATCATATTGACAGTGCGGGAAACAGCCGAACGGATTGTCCTTAATCGGATTTTCATTTCATCTTCAGCCATACACTTGCCGAGACGTTCTATAATTTGAGCATTCCCGTCAACAATCGCCAAAGGCGTTCTGAACTCATGGCTCACCATACTGATAAATTGTTTTTGAAGCATACTGGCTTCCTGTTCGGCAACCAGAGCCTTTTCAAGTTGGGCTTGCTGATAAGCCAAGGCTTGCTCCTGATTCTTATAGGTCGTGATATTGGTGGTCGAAACAATCGTCCCTTGCCCACGCGGCAACTCTACAGCTGTCATCCTCAAATGAGTCCCATTATCCAGTCGAAATTCGAATTGTCCCTCCAGACTACTCCAAAAATTCAGCGCCGCCTGATAACGGGGGTCATGCTGACCGACCCCCATTTCACCGGCAATGGCCTCAAAAACCTTTTGAACAGCCACACCACGAGTAAACTGCTCCCTACTTTGGGGATAAAGCTTGATATAATGCGGACTAACATAAAAAATACGCTTTTGCTGGTCAAAAACAATAAAAGCATCGGCAGAAACCGACAAAAAGCCTAAAAAAGCGTAATATTCATCCTCTTGAAGCCTTGCATTGAGCCTCATAATGCCCTTTTTGAGCTTATGATGAAAAATACTCGCGAATTCCTGAACATTTAATATCTCAAGGTTATATATAGCGTCATATTTGGAAGAAAGAATATGGAGCCGCTTGCGAATGTCCGGTTCTTTGGTAATGGCCACAACATCGGCCACAACACCGGAAATCTCGCTTAATTTCTCGGCAATTTCCAAATTTTCATCAGAGGCCTCATCCACTATCACGAAGACCAGCGCACTATCGTAAGCCTCTGCAAACAATTCTTCTTGGGTCTGTGGGGTAGAGACCACAACATCAAACCCGGGAATAAGCTCCCAAATGATTCTGGTTAAATCAAACTTCCCGTGATCTCCGTAAATAGAGATAACAGGTGAAACCTTTTTCCGTAAGTCCACGGTTGATAGAAATGCTTTTGACACGATACAATACTCCAACCAACAGTTTCTTGACATTGGGTAAATAAATCGTTTATAAGCGCGAAACTAACTTAAAATATAACCAACATAAAAAGACCCCTCCAGAAGGGGAATTGACGAAAGAAGCAAAGGTAAACCATGTTTGCAGTAATCCGCACAGGTGGAAAGCAGTACAAAGTACAGCAAGACACATTCTTGAAAGTCGAAAAACTTGACGCTGAAGTTGGCTCAAAAATCGACATTACAGACATTTTGATGATCTCTGACGGAGACAAAACCACAGTGGGCGCCCCTATCATAGAAGGTGCAAAAGTTGTGGCTGAAGTTTTAGAGCAAGGTCGTGGCGAAAAAGTCATTATCTTCAAAAAACGCCGTCGTCAGAACTACCGTCGTAAAAACGGTCACCGTCAAGACCTGACAACAATCAAAATAACAGAAATCAAGGCTGCCTAGTTCAGGCTGGCGCGTAAGCAAACGAAAGGAATTGAATTATGGCACACAAGAAAGCAGGCGGTAGCTCTAGAAACGGTCGCGACACAGCAGGCCGACGTCTTGGAGTAAAATGTTTTGGCGGAGAAAAAGTTATTCCCGGAAACATCATCATCCGTCAACGCGGAACGAAATTTAAACAAGGTAAAAATGTTGGTATCGGTAAAGATCATACACTTTTCGCATTGGTTGACGGACAAGTTCTGTTTACCCGCGACAGCAATGATCGCCCGATTGTACACGTTGTACCGAGCAATGATGCTCAACCACAAGCGGCGGAATAAGTCCTGCACTTAAAGGATCTAAAGCCCGCCCAATGGCGGGCTTTTGTTTAGGAAAAACAAAAATGAAATTTCTCGATGAAGCAAAAATTTACATGAAGAGCGGTGACGGCGGCGCAGGTTGCTGTTCATTCCATCGTGAAAAATATATTGAATTTGGTGGACCTGACGGCGGAAATGGCGGCAAGGGGGGCGACGTTATTATTGAATGCGCCCAAGACCTGAATACCTTGATTGATTTTCGCTACGCGCAACATTTCAAGGGTGAAAAAGGTCATCATGGCATGGGGCGCAACCGCTCTGGGGCGCATGGCAAAGACACAATCATCCGCGTTCCGGTTGGAACGGAAATCCTTGATGAGGACAAAGAAACCGTACTGGCCGACATGACTCGTCCAGGATTGCGTCGTGTCTTTCTAAAAGGCGGCGATGGCGGCTTTGGCAACGCTCATTACAAAAGCCCGACCAATCAAGCCCCCCGAAAATTCACCAATGGGTGGCCAGGGCAAGAAATATCGGTTTGGCTCCGGCTGAAACTCATCGCCGATGCAGGGATTATCGGTATGCCGAACGCTGGAAAGTCAACATTTTTGGCGGCAAATTCTGCGGCAAAACCAAAAATAGCGGATTATCCATTCACAACGCTTCACCCGAATCTCGGCGTGGTCAAGATCGAAGACTATGACTTTGTGCTGGCAGACATCCCCGGACTAATCGAAGGAGCTAGCGAAGGCGTAGGCTTGGGGACAAGATTTCTGGGGCATGTTGAACGGACGGCTGTGTTGCTCCACATGATCGACATCACACAAGAAAACCCGCTCGAATCTTATCATATTATCCGAAATGAACTTGAAGAATATGGAGCAAATCTGGAAGACAAAAACGAACTCATTGTCCTCAATAAAATAGATTCCGTTGATAAAGAAACAATGACAAGCATAGCCGACCAATTCGAACAAGAACTCGGTGCGCGACCGTGGCTCATTTCTGGCGTAACCGGAGAAGGCCTCCGCCCCCTTCTGTTTAAACTGGTCGAAATTATAAAAGAAGAAAAAGAAGCACGAAATAAAGATGAAAAAGAATCAGACAGCATCAAGCTCTACGACCCAACAGCAACTGCTTGAGCGCATTCAAAGCACACGGCGCTTTATGGCGAAAATTGGCTCCAATAAAATAGCCTGTACCGAACAAAATCTTGTGCATTCGAACTGGATAAGGAAATTTGTTGCAAGTCTCACAACTCTGCAACGCGAATTTTCACTCACCAGTTCCGGCGCTATCTCACTTGAACGTGTGCTGGGAAATCGTCCCCCTCCTCAATCAACAGCAGAAAAACAAGCCTATGCTGCTTTTGGGCAGATCAGATTGATGGAATTGTACCAACAGGCTTTTCTTCCACATGGAATGAAAGCGGCACAAGTTCTTGTCACAAAAAATAGCCTGACCACCGAGGATGGATTTAGAAACATTCAAGGTACTATGGAAGCAATCCGGAAGTTAGGTGGCATTACGATTGCCAATGAAAATGATACAGTTGCCACAGATGAAATTAGATTCGGTGATAATGACACGCTCTCTGCCTTTGCTGCTGCTGCTGACGGAGCCGACACACTGATCTTAATTACCGATGTCAATGGACTTTTTACAGGCAATCCAAAAATCAATTCTAATGCACAACATCTCCCTGTAATAGATATTATCACCAATGACATTATCCTCGCTGCATCAGGCCCCATCGGAGATCATTCATGCGGCGGCATGGAAACAAAACTCGAAGCCGCACGAATTGCAGCAAGATATGGAATTGACACATTCATCATCAATGGCACATCGGAAAATTGCCTGAGAGCGTTTTTTAATGGCAACTCACAATGCACTCTTATCCATCACAGTGCCTTTCAAAACTTTCAAAATGACCCTCGCCCACTTAAAACAATCGCTACACACACAGCAGCTTACTCTCAATAAACAATTTATCACTGCCATTGAATGCCATGAAAACACATACACTCGAGACGTACACACCGTCAAAAACAACTTACAAGCTCCATTATAAAATCTGGGGGGAAACAAACCCACCCGAAAACACGCTTGTTTGTGTTCACGGCCTGACCGGAAATTCCGGTGACTTTAAATATGTCGGCGAATACCTCTCGACGCACAACAACATCCGCGTTGTGGCCATCGATATGGCTGGGCGCGGACAAAGTGCCTATTTCGATGACCCGTTAGATTATAATTTTGACCAATACCTCAAAGATCTCGATTTATTACTCAAAGACATCAACTGCACATCCCCGAACTCTTGTGACTTTCTGGGTGTCTCCATGGGTGGACTCTTGGGATTTTGCATCGCCTCGCGTGAAGACTCACCGATCAGACGTCTGATTTTAAATGATGTCGGCGTTGAAGTTCCCCAGGCCGATCTCAATTTTATTGCCCAATACATCACTGTGACCGCAGAATACGAAAAAATCGAAGACCTCGTTCCCCTGCTGAAAATGGGACTGGGAAGCCCCTATTCTCGGGGCAATATGAATGAAAATCAATGGCTGCATTTTGCCGCGACTTATCTCAGAAAAAATGAGTCAGGAAAATACGGGCGAAACATGGACGAAAAAATAGCGGTCATGTTCAAAAAAGAACCTCTTGGAAAAATTGATCTTTGGGCAGCATGGGAAAAAATTACACAACCTGTTCTGGCTCTGCGCGGTGGATTATCAACGCTCTTTCCTGCACAAGTAGCAGATCAAATGAAAGCCAACAAAAAAGGAGCCGCAATGGATCTTGTAACCCTGCCCGACTGCGGACATGTGCCATCATTATTCCGCGACGATCAAATTGAGATTATTGCGCATTGGCTTGTTCCTGCTCTTCCTCCAACGAAGGCGGAGTAATCCGAACCAGCGTAACCTGATTGCGTTGACGGCGCACCACTTCAAACTGGAACTCATGGAACTTGAATTTTTGCCCGACCTTGGGAACTTGACGGGTTTCATACAGCAACAACCCCGCGACCGTTGAATATTCATCATCCGGCAACTCCCAATCCAATTCGCGGCGCAAATCACGAATGGTCACATCTCCATTGACCATATAAGACCCGTTAGGCTGAACACGAACACCGTTAATATACATATCATGCTCATCGGTAATCTCGCCGACGATTTCTTCCAAAATATCCTCAAGGGTCACAATGCCCTCAAATGATCCATACTCGTCAACGATAAAGGCAAAATGTTCGCCACGCTCACGAAACGCCTGCAACTGGTCATATAAAACAGTCGTATCAGGAATAAACCAAGGATCACTGGCAATCTCTTCCAGATTGATCTGTGACGTATCACCATTCACGGCTTTCAATTCGCGCATCAGCCACTTGGTATGAATAACTCCAACAATGTTATCGGTTGTTTCACGGTATAAAGGAATGCGTGAATAAGGGCATTTCATGATCTCATCAATCAAGACATCGGTTGGATCATCTAGATCAAGCATAACCACATTTTTGCGGTGAATAATGACCTCATCCACGGAGACATCAGCCAAATCAAGAATAGATCGCAACATAGCACGTTGTTTATGAACCTCTTCTTCCGGGCCGGTATGCATATCAATCACACCGCGCAACATTTCGAGGTGGGATCCTGCCTGAACTTTGGAAATATCAACACCAAAAACAGCCAAAGCAGCCCGCACAATTCTGGTAATAACAGCCGTTACGGGGGCGCAAACAAAAATAACAGCATAAACGACAGGAGAAACAAACCGCGCCATATTATCGGCATGATGCAGCGCGTAAGTTTTTGGCAAAACTTCAGAAAAAATAACCACCAAAATCGTCATAATCGCCGACGCATAAACAACACCTGTATCACCGAACATCGTAATCAATGTACCCGCAGCCACGGACGATGCCGTAATGTTGACAATATTATTTCCCAACAATAACCCGCCGATCATCCGCTCTTTATTGCCGAGAATTTTATTAACCAAGGCAGCCTTTTTATCACCATCCTTTTCTGCAGAATGCATCCGCGCTGAAGAAACTGCCGTCAAAGCTGTTTCCGAACCGGAAAAAAACGCCGATAAAATTAAAAGAATAAAAATTCCGAAAATAGAAAGTATCAAACCAGTTGTCATTTTATTTCATAGACCCTTCAAGTAATTCTTTAACCATTTTTTCTGATACACCAGACTCTAAAACCGCCTGTCCAATTCGTTTCAAGACAACGAATTTCAAACCACTGACACTGGCCTTTTTATCTTTGCGCATAATCAACAAAAGCTGATCGGCAGTAATATCTTCTTTAAAGGCAACATCGCTAATTTCTGTTTTCAATCCTAAAGATTTTAAATGATTATAAATGCGATTGACATCATCTTGAACCAAATACCCCAGACGCTGGGACAATCTCGCAGCCAAAACCATTCCGATTGAAACGGCTTCACCATGAAGTAAAGTTCCATCATATCCGGCAGCAGATTCCAGAGCATGGGCAAATGTGTGTCCAAAATTGAGCAAAGCCCGCAAACCATTTTCCTCGCGCTCGTCCTTACACACAATTTCAGCTTTCATACGACACCCTGACTCGATTGCCCGAATCGCTTCGCTGATACGACCACCCAGCATCAAGGCTCCATGACTTTCCAGCCATTCAAAGAAATCTTCATCTCCGATCAGGCCATATTTGACGATTTCAGCATAACCGGAAAGCCATTCACGACGCGGCAAAGAAGCCAAACTATCAAGATCAATCACAACTGTTCTAGGCTGATAAAAAGCACCAATCATATTTTTGGCACTTTTAGAATTAATCCCGGTTTTCCCACCGACAGAACTATCCACTTGAGATAACAAAGTCGTAGGAATTTGAACAAAATCTATGCCACGAAGAATCGATGAGGACGCAAAACCAGCCAGATCACCAATAACCCCCCCCCACAGCAAAGACGACAGAATCCCTTTTGACTCCGTTTTCAATCATCCATTCCAGAACTGCCTGAAACCGTTCAAAAGATTTTGTCTGTTCACCAGGAGCCAATTCCATGATCGAGACCGACTTCATCAAAGGACTGAGCGTCTCAACAAAACTATCCGTCAAACGTTCCCGCACATTATAATCAGTTAAAACAAAAGCGTCGCGCCCTTGCAGATCATGCGCCAACCACAAATCAGGCTGTTTCAGCAAACCACACCCGATAAATATCGGGTAACTGCGATCAAATAACGACACGGTTAAACATATTGCCTCAGGTACGAACTTTTCCTTCTCGGATTCTGAAGATGATACGTAAAGATGCTCGCGTATTTGCAGCAAAATGCGATTAACCATTTCTTCGGGAGTCAACCCGTCATCCAAAGCATGGATATGAGCTTGCGCGTAATGAGAACGGCGTTTTTCCAAAAGATTTTTTAAAACCTCTTCAGGATTTCCGTGCATCAACAACGGCCGATCACTCCCTTCCGTCCGTTTAAGCAAAATTGGGAGACCGGCATCCATCCAGATACAAAGACTACGTTCCTTGATGGCTTGAGCCGTTTCGGACACGGTAATTCCACCGCCACCGGATGAAATGACACAAGGGCCATTTGCCAATAAATGCTTGATGGTCGCCCGTTCAAGATCCCTAAAGGCAGGCTCTCCATCTTCGGAAAAAATTTCCGAAATAGACTTTCCGACAGATCTGACAATTTCGTCATCACTATCATAAAATGACCACCCCAGTCGTGTAGCCAGAAGCCTACCAACAGTCGTTTTTCCGACTCCCATCATGCCAACAAGGACAATTGGGCGATCCAAAAGAGCTTTAACGTCGTCTTGACAATGTTCTATTTCAATCATGGGACATAAATAGATGAAAAAGCACTGTTCATAAAGGGAATTTAAGCATTATATTGGACAAATCGTTTAATTTTCTCGAATCAAAAAAAGAGACACTGGAATTTAGGTAAAAACACCCATGAAACTCATAAAAACATTTTTTGCCCTTGTCATCCTAGCCATCATTGCAAGCGGAATTTACCTTGGTGCAGCGGATATAACCATTCCACAAAAAACCATCACCAAGGAAGTCACGCCATCAACGACTTCTGGCCAGTAATTTTTCCTGTAATATTGCACATATTTAAGAAAGCCCTCATTCCATGGGAATACAAAAGAACCAAAAACCAATACACAACTATGCTTTAACAATTGCAGGGTTGTTTTGCCTGATTCTTCCATCCTTTCCAATAACAGGAAAAGCTCAAGAGGCACAAGAAATGCAGGGACCTCCAGCCATTCAACAAACCCGCATTTTGCCCAGCAAAATAACCCCAGTTCAAAATAACAACGGGACAGATGGCCTATCCAAAGCGGCTCCTGATGTCCAAATGGCTCATTCAGTAGAAGACCTGGGAGCATTGGAAGCATTAACCCTTCCATCTGATAGCGAAAATTTTGAACTCCCAAAAGAGTGGAAAAATTTATCAAGAGAAGACATAATCCAAAAACTCGGCGACTTATCTTTGGACAGTGAAAAAGATATGTCACGCAACAACATCATTAACATCATCAGCACAATAAGCCCTCCAGCAGACGAAACGCCAGATCAAAGAGACCAAAAAACTTTGGACATTTACTCCATCAGACTAGCAAAATTGCTACAATTCGGAGAACTTCAAAAAGTTTTGTCATTATATAAAATGAACGAAGGCATACCGCCAACCTCGCAAGCGGCAGAAGCCGGAGTATCTGCAATGTTCTGGGCGAAGCAAACGGCTCTGGCCTGCCTCGAACAAAAAGCCTTGCCTGCCAACATTCACCAAGAAAATCCATCTTTTTGGGATAAAGTCGGATTGTTTTGCAACGGACTACTAGGCCCCGCATCCGGAGAAGATGAAACACTTAAATTTATAAATGCCTCACGTATTTATGTGGCCGCAACAGGGCTAGATGCCCCTGATACAATCGAAAAATTAAATTCTTACGATCAAATATCTTTAGTTGCCTTAGGGAATTTAGGAAAACTATCAGAGATTCTGAAAAACAGTGATGCCACCCAACAACTTGCCGATTTACCTCTATCCCTGCTCCTTGCAATTGAGCAGCAAGACCCGGAAATCAAGCAAATATTAGAAACCGAAGCAACCCACAGGGGGCTAATTCGTATTTCGGAACAGGCTTCTTCTCCCTTGGAAGAAGAAGATCAAACAGAACCTCTCGAAGAAAATGTCAAAACAGACGGATAATACTTTCAAGAATCGAAACGAATCAAATCTTAAAAAAAGAATGAAAAAGAATTTTTTCCCTAAAATCATATTAATATACAAAAAATAATATTCCCTCACACCAATTTTAAAACCACCCTTCAAAATTTTAATATTAAATAAAAACAAATGGTTAGATAAAAAATAGCACCTCTTCATTTATGTTTCAAAACAATACGTTTGTTTTTATGACAATATTTTTGGCTTGACAGCGCCTAGCAATTATGTAATGCCTTTGTGTAACATTCTGAGTAGCCTGAAAAGGATAGCCAAAGAAGCAATCCAATCAGGTGGTAATTGAAAGTTTGAATAAATAACAAACTTGCGCCTGATAACGTCACTCTGACACTTGTCACCGCACAAAGAATATTCAATACTCTCAAGTCTGTGGGGTTGAGTGTTAACAAAAAAGTCTGGGGCAAAAGAAAAGCTCTGGAATTATACTGGAGAATAAAGGAGAAATTACAATGGCTCGTCCAGGTCGTCCGGCTATGCCGAAACCCGTTCTGTCAAAAACGGTAGACACATTTTTAGATATGCTTACAACTGAACGCGGTGCTGCGCTGAACACCCGTCATGCTTACTGGCGTGACTTGGCTGATGTCAGCTTGTACTTGCGTAATACACGCGGAAAAGAAATTGACACCGCAACAACTGATGATCTGAAAGCCTACTTACAGGATTTGAGTTCAAAAATTCACGTAAAAGGCCAAAACAAAAACCAGATTGCTGTAAGAACGGTTGCACGTCGCTTGTCGGCTTTGCGTCAGTTCTACCGCTACCTTGTGTCGGAAAACATGCGCAATGAAGATCCTACATCAGGAATCGAGAGCCCAAAACAAACACGCACTCTCCCTAAAACTTTAAGCGAAGGCGAAGTAGACACGCTGATTAAAGTGGCAGGCGAACAAGGCGGCGCGGAAAGCCTCCGTTTGGTATGCTTGCTCGAATTGCTTTATGCAACCGGCCTACGCGTATCCGAATTGGTAGGCCTTCCAATGTCAGCCATCGCTGAAGGCAGCCAGTTTATCATGGTTGAAGGCAAAGGCGGACGTGAACGCATGGTTCCATTAAGCGACTCTGCACAAAAAGCATTGGCGGTTTATTCCGATGTTCGCAGCCAGTTCATTTCCGGTGAAGAAGCAGGACGTCAGTCCAAATGGCTCTTCCCGTCAAGAACTTCAGACAGTGGTCACTTGACCCGCCAACGCTTTGCCCAATTGTTGAAAGACTTGGCACGTGCTGCAAAAATTGACGAAGATCACGTATCTCCGCACATTTTGCGCCACGCCTTTGCCACGCACTTGCTCAGCAACGGTGCAGATCTTCGTGCTGTTCAAAAAATGCTTGGTCACGCCGACATTGCGACAACACAAATTTACACCCATATCATTGGCAAAAAACTTAAGAAAACTGTAGAAGAAGCTCACCCTCTTTCACAGGAAGCTTAATCTTATAAACAACTATTATTGAAATCAGGCAGGTCGCATTTGAAACGATCTGCCTGATTTGCTATGGTGCAAGACAAAACCAAGTTAGAAGGAAGATAATCAATCATGGTTGCTTTGGAATTTGAAAAACCGATTGCAGAACTAGAGGGAAAAATTTTAGAGCTGCGAAACATGACCAGCAGCAAAGATTTTAGCATCTCGGAAGAAATCAGCCGACTTGAGACTAAAGCTGAAAAGCTGAAGATGAGCACATACGGGAAGTTAACGGCCGCCCAAAAAGTTCAAGTTGCCCGTCATCCTGAACGCCCCCATTTTTGCGATTACATCAAAGGAATGATAACAGATTTCACACCATTGGCCGGAGACCGTTGTTTCGGTGAAGATGACGCTTTGGTTGGTGGTCTTGGACGATTTAATGGTCGCTCTGTTGTTGTTATGGGACAAGAAAAAGGAAACGACACGACATCACGGATCAAACATAATTTTGGTATGGCTCGCCCCGAAGGATACCGCAAAGCCATCCGCCTGATGGATATGGCCAGCCAATTCCAGCTCCCCGTCATTACATTGGTGGACACTGCCGGAGCCTATCCGGGCGTTGATGCCGAAGCCCGCGGCCAAGCCGAAGCCATTGCCCAATCCATTGACTCTTGCCTGCGTCTGCGCACCCCGATCATCTCTGTGATAATCGGCGAAGGCGGCTCTGGAGGAGCAATCGCCATTGCAACAGCAGACCGCGTTTATATGCTTGAACATTCAATTTATTCTGTCATTTCTCCTGAAGGCTGTGCATCAATTTTATGGCGTTCGGCACAACAAGCAGAAGAAGCAGCCGCAGCGCTTAAGCTAACAGCCCAAGATTTATTATCCTTGAAACTGATCGACGCGATCATCCCTGAACCTCTGGGCGGTGCGCATCGCCAAAAAGACGAGGCCATAGCCATGGTCAGTCAGAAGATAGAAAAAGGCTTGAATGAACTCAGCCCATGGGATTCAGAAAGATTGTTCAAACGCCGTCGTCAAAAATTCCTATCCATGGGACGAGTATAATTAAACAGCTTTGGAGAAAAGTTTTTGATTCTCCGAACATAAATCCACTTCGGTCACGCGAGCGCGTGCTTTCATATTTTCAAAATTGCCATGATGCACATGAGCATGACCGTCTTCTGTACTGGCCGCCCTAAAATACAAAAGCAAGAAGACGCGAATTGCCGCCGTCAAAGTGCTCTGCTTCACCTTACGCAGATAAATCAGAGAACAAACATTGTGAATACTGGTACGCTCGCGACGAGCAACATCATACAAAGAATCCCACATTTCCGGCTCTAATCGAACCGACGTGCGCCGCCCCAAAATGGTAATATTTTTACTAACCAAAGTGGATTTCTGACGCTGATCACTAGCCATAACATTCGATGCTAAAAAACCATCATCAACCCGATAATAACAATTTGATTCTTTTAAAGTCATACTCTCCCCCCTTAAAGTTACACCTTTAAGTGTACATTTTGTTGGGGAATTAATCAACCATTGGTTACATTAAATAAACATTTTTCGCGTTTTCGCTTCTTCGACCGTCAAGGTTTTGATTTTAAGGGCATGCACCCCCCCACGAATTTCCTCATCCAAAGCATGATAAATCATCCTATGCCGCTCGGTTAAAGACTTGTCTACAAACAAATCGGACACGACAATAACTTCAAAATGACTTTCCCCGCCGTCCCGATACCCGCTATGACCGATATGTTTTTCGCTAAAATCATCCACTTGAAGAAAAAAAGGGGAAAAAGCTTCTTCTAAAGCCTTGATTATGCGCTCACGAACTGACATTTATTTTGCTCCTTGATACCATTTCATTTTATCATAAAAAGAATGCCTGAAATATTTTTAAAACCGAACTCACCAGAATTTGCAGACTCCTATAAGGAAACCCGCATAAACAAACGCAACTGTGATATGCCGGAATGTCAGGAATGTGGGGACTTCAAGGCACCAAAGGATCGCGCGCTCAGTGAATATTACTGGTTTTGCCTACCACACGTTCAAGAATATAACAAAGCGTGGGACTTCTTTTCAGGCATGTCTCCTGCCGATATTGAACACCATATCAATAAAAGCACCGTTTGGGATCGCCCCACCCAACGACATGACAGCATGTTCAATGAAACTCTTCGCCAAAAAGCATGGCAAACCTACAATTTCACAGATGAAGAACCGCCGAAGTCCCGAGAATATCATAATAATACCCCATCCAGAAACACTCCCGAACTGGAAGCCCTTGCTCTTTTAGGCATAGAGCCCCCCGTCACACTTGAAGGCATCAAAACCCGTTACAAAATTCTGGTCAAAAAATATCACCCTGACCACATTGGCCCGGATACCCAAGCGGAAGAGCTATTGAAGAAAATCAATATGGCCTTTACTATCTTGAGGATGGCCTACCAAAAATTTGAAACTCTTCCTGAAAAATAAGGAATAAGGAATAAGTTATGACCAATCCCAAACAAAGACTCTTGGGGACAATAATGTTCCTTGCTTTTGCCTTCTCTTTGACAGGGGCAAAAGCCGAAACTCAACCCTCGACATATGAGCGCGTAGTCGCCAGCAAAACATTACGCTGCGGCTACCTTCCTTACGAACCATACATCTCTGTCGATCCAAATACAGGTGAAGTAAGCGGCATAACCCATGATTATTTTGAGAGTGTCGCACAACGAAACGGATTCAAAATCGAATGGGCACAAGATGTAAATATCGATCAACTTGTCCCTACCATTGAATCCGGAAAAATTGATGCAGCCTGCATTCCCGCCACACCCGATGAAAACTGGGAACAAGTTCTTGATTTTCCGGCTTACCTTGGCTCGCTCCCTTATTTTATTTATGTCCCCAAAGACAGCACTCTGAACAAAGAACAACTGGACAAAGCGCGATTTGCAACACAAGACGGATTTGCTTTAACCGACATCACAAAAAATGCATTTCCCGATGCAATATATATCGGCCTGACACAAACAGCATCAACGGCAGAACTGTACGACCAACTCAAATACAAAAAGACCGATGCGCTAGTCAACGAACATATTTCTGCATCCTTATATATGAAGAATAATCCTGATGTTATTCGACGTTTTTCCGATACACCCGTAATAGCAATGAGAATGTTTATGCTATCAAAGAAAGGGGACAAAGAAATGACCGATTTTCTGGATAAAACATTCAATGTCGATATTCCTGAAAATCTGGCAGTAATGAAAGAAATTCTGAAAAAAAACAAAATGGAAAAAGGATCTTTGTTTTTAGGAGAAGAATGCATAAAGCCTGAAACTACAGAAAAAGGATGGAGAATCTGCGAACAACCCACCCCACCCGAAACCATAGAAAAAGAAAAAAAATAACCAATGCCCGACATCAAACAAGAACCCATGGCGATGGCCTTTGACGTGACGACCTTAACGCCAAACAATCCGCGTCACACCTCTATTCCTGATAAAATGTACAATGCCCGTGAAACATTCGGGCTGGATATTGATTGGGAAGTTCCGGGGTTCAGCCACGACATGCCCAATGTTCCGACCAAAGACGAAACTTACCAATTCGACCACGACACAACATTGGCTTTACTCGCAGGCTTTGCCTTTAACCGCCGCGTCATGATCCAAGGCTACCACGGAACAGGGAAATCAACCCATATCGAACAAGTCGCGGCAAGATTAAACTGGCCGTGTGTCCGGATCAACCTTGACAGCCATGTCAGCCGGATCGACCTTCTGGGAAAAGACATGATTGTCTTAAAAGAAGGGAAACAAATCACCGAATGGAAAGAAGGCTTGTTGCCTTGGGCAATCCAAAATCCGGTTGCTCTGACATTTGATGAATATGATGCTGGCCGCCCCGATGTGATGTTTGTTATCCAACGAATTCTCGAAGCCGAAGGACGATTGACCTTGCTCGATCAAAATCAGGTCATCCGCCCCCATCCGGCATTCCGCATGTTTGCAACCGCCAATACCATCGGCTTGGGCGATGCAACGGGGCTCTATCACGGCACCCACCAGCTCAACCAAGGCCAGCTTGACCGCTGGAATATTGTGACTATTCTGAACTACCTTCCACATGATGATGAAATTGCCATCGTCATGGCAAAAATTCCGGAAGCCAAACGCGAAGACATAGATAAAATGGTCAAAATGGCCAGCCTGACCCGCGAAGGATTTAAAAACGGCGACCTCTCGACCTTAATGTCTCCACGAACTGTAATCAGCTGGGCAGAAAACACAAAAATTTTTAGTAATCGTGAATTTGCGTTCCGCCTCAGCTTTTACAATAAATGCGATGAAATGGAACGTCCAATCCTGTCGGAATATTACCAACGCTGTTTCGGTACAGACATCAAGGAATAACAAATTGACATCGGTCAGCGACATCGAACATTTTAAGGATGCGCAGGCCGCAACCGTTCGGGCTATTGCCGGTAAAAAAGCAGTAGACGTTTATTACAGCCCTGCCGAAACCGTCTCGAAAAAATTATCCAACCAACCGGACAATCGGGCAAGATTATCCATTCCTCCTCTTTCTTTAAGTGAGAAAGACAAAGCCGCAGCCAGAGGCGAGGCCGACGCCGAAGCCCTGCGTTTGAAGCTCCATAACAGCAAACTACACCAAAAACTTGCCCCGAAAGACGACCGCGCCCGCGCAGCTTTTGATGCGATAGAAACAGCGCGCATAGAAGCCATGGGATCACAAGGATATGACGGCATTTCCCAAAACTTGAACGCTGCCCTTGAAAAAAAATGCGCCCAATTAGGCTATCACCAATTACAAAACCGAAGAAACGATACCCTGCCCGATGCCCTTCACGCGCTCATCAGGTCGAAACTCACAAATTCGCCCCTTCCTGACAATGCCAACCATCTGGTGAACCTGTGGCAAGGCTGGATTGATGAACGTCTGGGAAAAAACTGGGAACAACGCCTGAAAGAAACACTGACCAACCAGAAAGATTTCATCGGTGAAAGCCGCAAACTTATGCGTCGCCTTGAACTATTAAGTGCAGACGAAGACGGCGATAACGAAATCGACAATGACGACAATAACGCCCCATCCGAAAACAAAGAAAAAAACGAAACGGATAGCTGTGATCTGGACTCAGAAAACGAAAATCCAGAAGACGGAGAGGATAGCCAAGGCGATGACCAATCCGAAGACGGTGACGATAAACAAACTGACGACAATCAGGACGATCAAGCCGCCAGTGAAGATCCATCAGGGCAACATGGTGAAATAGACGATAACAAAAACTATGATGATGTTGCCGAAATAAAATCAGATGACCCTGCAAATCAGACATCCCCCGGAACAACCTACGCCATTTATACAACCCAATACGATGAAGTCGTTCGCGCTGAAGAATTAGCCGATTTCGAGGAACTTTACCGCCTGCGTGAACTACTCGATAAACAACTGGTCAACATGCAACCCCTTGTCGCAAAACTGGCCAACCGCCTGCAAAGAAAGTTATTGGCACGCCAACAACGCTCATGGTTATTCGATCAGGAAGAAGGCTATCTGGATTCCTCGCGACTTGCCCGCGTCATTGCCAACCCTTCAGTTCCACTCACCTTTAAACAGGAAAAAGAGACCGAGTTTAAAGATACGGTTGTCACTCTCCTTCTGGATAATTCAGGATCAATGCGCGGTCGTCCAATCACCATTGCCGCCATGTGTGCTGATATTTTGGCACGCACATTGGAACGTTGCGGGATCAAGGTTGAAATTCTCGGTTTTACCACCCGCACATGGAAAGGCGGAAAATCACGAGATATATGGATCGGAAATGGTCGCTCCGAACTCCCTGGTCGCCTCAACGATTTACGCCACATTATCTATAAATCTGCGGACTTGCCCATGCGCCGCGCAAGAAAAAATCTGGGACTGATGCTCAAAGAAGGCCTGCTCAAAGAAAATATCGATGGTGAAGCTCTGGTCTGGGCATATAACCGTATCGCATCCCGCAGCGAAGAACGCAAAATCCTGATGGTCATCTCAGACGGAGCCCCCGTGGACGATTCAACTCTATCCGTCAATCCTGCCAATATTCTGGAAGCCGATTTGCGCCACGTCATCAACTGGATCGAAACCATCGGCAAAGTCGATCTGACTGCCATCGGCATCGGCCATGATGTCACACGCTATTACGGGCGCGCCATTACAATCTCAGATGCCTCCGATCTCGGCGAGGCTTTGATTACAAACCTCTCGGAATTATTTGATAAGTAGAAAATTTAAGCTATAAAGATTTAGAAACCTTCAAAACAGATAAAATGATGACCAAACAAATTTACAAACCACGCCCGATTACAGGATTCCCAGAATGGCTGCCCGAAGTGCGCCTTATTGAACAACGCTGGATGGATCATATTCGTCGCGTATTTGAATCTTATGGTTTCTGTTCGATTGAAACACCGTCAGTCGAAGAAATAGACGTCCTGCGCGCAAAAGGTGAAGTCGACAAAGAAATCTATGTCATCGAACGTCTGCACAAAGATGAAAACGACAACGGAGAATCCCGTCTGGCCTTGCACTTTGACCAAACCGTTCCCCTCGCCCGTTATGTCGCCCAACATTTCAATGAACTGGATTTTCCGTTCAAACGCTACCAGATGCAAAAAGTCTGGCGGGGCGAGCGTCCACAGGCTGGGCGTTTCCGTGAATTCTACCAATGCGATATAGATGTGATCGGCGTTGATAATGTCCCGCTGCATTTTGACAGCGAACTCGCTGCCATTATGGTGGATATTTTGCGCGGCCTGAATATAGGGCCGTTCCAAATGCAAATCAGCAACCGCAAAATCCTGATGGGACTATGCGCTGGTCTCGGCATTGAAGACCCAGCCCCCATCACCCGCGCCGTCGATAAAATTGAAAAAATCGGTGAAACCGAAACCAAAAAACTTCTAATTGAATCGGGTTTGAACGATGATAAAGCAACAATCATTCTGAAATTTGCAACCATCAAAACACAAGACTCATCTTTTGTGGAGCAAGTTCTTGCACTCGGAGTATCCCATGAAACACTGGCTCAAGGGCTGGCTGAATTAGCATCAGTAATGAATCAACTGACTCATATTGAAAAAGGCTTTGTCCTGGCTGACCTTTCAATTGTCCGTGGTCTCGATTACTACACAGGGACAGTGTACGAAACAAAACTGCTGGAAAATACCGATTTCGGCTCGATCTGCTCGGGTGGACGCTATGATGATCTGGCCGGAAGCTATATCAATAAACACTTGCCAGGTGTCGGAATTTCAATCGGCCTCTCACGCCTGTTCGAATACATGCGCATCAACAACAAACTTGAAATCGGTGCAAAATGCCCGACCGATATTCTGGTTTGTTTGCCCAGCGAAGACAAACGGGATGAAGCCGCGCAAACAGCCCGCCAACTTCGCGAACGCGGTTTTAATGTAGAACTCTATCACACCTACCAGAAAATCAAAAAACAAATGGCCTACGCTGAAAAGAAAGCTATCCCATTCGTCTGGTTTCCACCGTTTGAAGACGGTCAACCACATGAAATTAAAAATATGCAAACAGGCGAACAAACCTCCGCCGATCCACAAACATGGGAAAAATAGATATGTCGAAATTATTATTTTCCACCATCCTGACTTGCTCGATTTTTGCAAATATCTCTGCACAAGCAGAACCATTCACCTATGCTCCTGATTTTTGCGACATGCAGGTGACCTTTCCTGAAAAACCATTTATCGAAACCAAATGCCTGAACGCAGGAGCAGAAAGAAATTGCACCGACATCGTGACCTTTAAAAAAATTGCACCGCCTGACGCATCGGTTAATTTCCGCGTCACCTGTGTGGAATACACACCGGAAGAGTTGGCAACCTACACAAACGAGATCGTTGAAAAAACATTGGAAAAACTTCTTTCCGACCAAGGCTTCGAAGCCTATGACGTTTCATCCGATGACGTTGATGACGTTCGCAGATCAACCACCATGAGTGTTGGCACAAAAGATAATATTCCCTACATCTATTCAGGACAAATCTGGATCGGAAAAAAATCGATGTTCACCATCGAAGCCCAAATGAAGGGGGATAAAAACGATGACATCGAAGCCACTTTTGCCAACATCCTTCGGGAAACCTATCCGGTCGGATTAAAACTTCCCGAAACAAAAACTATTCAGGCAGACCAAAAGCCTTAATTTTTTCAACCATCGAGAAGAATCCGTTACGACGATTCGGGGATAAATTCTGATCCAACCCCAATTTGGAGAATATTTCTTCGACATCGACCGATAAAATGTCAGTCACAGGTATATTATTGAAAATAACATAGAGAACGGCAACAAGCCCACGGACAATATGAGCATCACTATCGGCCTGAAATGTGAATTTTCCACTCTTAACGTCAGGAATCATCCAGACTTTGGATGTACATCCTTTGACCAAAAATTCGTCCCGATGAAGAGTATCAGGCAACTCTGGTAAAATTTTTCCTAAATCAATCAACACCCTATAACGATCTTCCCAATCGTCCATCAGCTCGAATGATTCGATAATTTCCTCAATGCTTCTCATAATACCTCGGTATAATCCCTTGATTTTTAACCCTTAAGGGCTGGACTTGGCAACAGCCTTATAATATCTTTCCTAAAGCAACGCAAATCACCCCTCGCCTCATCCATCTTTCATTAACGAATAGTGCATAAGATAATGAAAAGAAGGGCTTGCGCAGTTCGCTCGGCCTTGGCAGAGTGCACATATTGAGTCTTAAAATTAATTTGTCGTGAGGATCACGCGGTAATGTCTAAAACGTCTGGAACAGAATCTAAAAACACCCTGTATTGTTCTTTCTGCGGAAAGAGCCAGCACGAGGTCAAAAAACTTATCGCAGGGCCTAATGTGTTCATCTGCAACGAGTGCGTTGAACTGTGCATGGACATCATTCGTGAAGAAGATAAAACACAGCTGGTTAAATCCGGTGATGGAGTTCCAACACCAAGCGAAATCAGAAACGTCCTCGATGACTACGTAATCGGTCAGGATCGTGCAAAACGCGTTTTGGCTGTGGCTGTCCACAACCACTACAAACGCTTGCAGATTGGCCAAAAAGGCGCAGATGTAGAAATCAACAAATCAAACATTCTTCTTGTCGGGCCTACTGGTTCGGGTAAAACCCTTCTGGCACAAACCCTTGCAAGAATTCTTGATGTTCCGTTTACAATGGCCGATGCCACCACGTTAACCGAAGCAGGTTATGTGGGGGAAGACGTTGAAAACATTGTTCTCAAACTCTTGCAAAATTGTGATTACAACGTTGAACGTGCCCAACGCGGGATCGTTTATATCGATGAAATCGACAAAATCAGCCGCAAATCAGACAACCCGTCCATAACACGGGATGTCTCCGGCGAAGGCGTTCAACAAGCTTTGCTGAAACTGATGGAAGGCACAATCGCCAGCGTCCCTCCACAAGGCGGCCGCAAACATCCTCAACAAGAATTTTTGCAGGTTGATACCTCAAATATTCTGTTTATCTGCGGTGGTGCATTTGCTGGTATCGACAAAATCATTGGTATGAGAGCCAAAGGATCAACCTCAATCGGATTCGGCGCAGATGTGTCTTCTTCAGAAGAAAAACGCCCGGGCGAAATGATGCGCCAACTGGAAACAGGAGACCTCTTGAAATTCGGCTTAATCCCTGAATTTATCGGACGTTTACCTGTTCTGGCAACGCTTGACGATCTGGATGAAGCCGCACTGGTCTCCATTCTGACAGAACCCAAAAATGCTTTGGTTAAACAATTCCAACGTTTGTTTGAAATGGAATCCACAAAACTGTCGTTTACAGACGGAGCCCTATCCGCCATTGCCGTCAAAGCAATCGAACACAAGACAGGAGCACGTGGCTTACGCTCGATTATGGAAGTCATGCTTCTCGATACCATGTATGAAATTCCCGACCTGGACGAAGTCGAAGAAGTCATCGTGAACGAAAAAACCGTCAATGATGGCGAAAAACCTGTCTATGTTATCTCTGATTCGAAAAAGAAAAAGAAGAAGAGCAAAGACAAAGCCGAAACAGAAGACGATGCCGAAGAAGCCGAAACCGCATAAAACAAAAACCCCGCCAAACAGCGGGGTTTTATCTGCGGACGTTTTTTTGTAGGATCAAATACTCAATCCACTCCAGTGAGCCACTAACCTTTGCTTTCCCCGTGTCCTAGAAACGGCCACTCCGCAACCCAATGCCCCACATCCACTTACCAATCCTAAAAACCCGAACCCAAAAGCCTTCAGAGTATCAAGGCTACCCCGCTCTCTCACTTGATTATACTGCGCCACTAAATTTTCAGCTGTGCTTGTCTGCATAGCTTGTTCGACTCTCCTCGCTTGATTAGAAGAATGAGAAGCATCAGAAAACTTGGAAAAAGATTCACTTAAAGAACCAACAGCAATAAGCGCGCACATAATGCCGCCAACTGCATATGAAGTAACCCGTTTATCCAACTCTACTAATTTAGCTTTAGCTTTTTCTTGTCCTGAATTCATCTCACACCTGATTTTTCTATACATAAATAAACGAACAGGCTTCGCATTTAACATAAGTAAAAATACACTGCAAGCTTATTTTATGGTGACTAATTCCAGCCTTTTAAGCGCTATGACCCGAGCATCTTGGAAATCCTGAGAAAAAACATAATCAAGCCCCTCTCCATCCAAAAGCCCCATACGTTTTAAAACACGTCTTGGCGCAGGCTGAAGGTTACTCAAGATAACAAAGATGCCTTTCCGCTGACAGTTATCTAAGAAGGTTCGCAAGGCCGCTTCACCACTGGCATCAATCATCGGAACAAGCCCAAGGCGCAAAATAAATATTTTTGGCGCGGGCTGTAACTGTTCGACCACATCCATCAATCTCGAACCGACACCAAAAAACAATGGCCCACGAAGACGATAGGAAACAACATCACTCGGCAATTCTTCTTCGACGGGAATCCGGTCTCCACTTAAATCATCAACATCTTTTTCAATAAAATCCGTATGCTCGGCCATTTGATGCATAAACAAAATCGCTGCCAACACGACCCCGACCTCGATAGCCACCGTCAAGTCCACAGCCACAGTCAGAACAAAAGTCAGAACCAACACCAATCTTTCGCCAAACGGAGCTTTTAGCAAATGTCTGATTTTTTCATGCTCTGACATATTCCATGCCACAACCATCAAAATAGCAGCCAACGCAGCCAACGGAATATAAGAAGCCAAAGGCGCCAGAAAAACCATTGCCAGCAAGATAAAAACAGCATGCATAATACCGGAAACAGGTGTTTTACCCCCCGAGCGAATATTGGTCACTGTCCGAGCAATAGCACCGGTTGCTGGTAATCCTCCGAACAAGGGCGACACCAGATTGGCGATCCCCTGCCCGACCAGCTCACAATTGGAGCGATGCCGTCTGTTAATCATGCCATCTGCAACCACAGATGATAACAAGGACTCAACCCCTGCCAGAAATGCAATGGTAAACGCAGAAGGTATCAATTCAACAATCCTCACAATGTTTATGCCCTCTGGCAAATGCGGCATCGGTAAACTATGGGGCAACTCCCCGAAAGCCGAGCCAATTGTAACGACAGGAAGACCAAAAGAAATCACAGCCACAGAGGAAAAGACAACTGCAAGTAAAAAAGCAGGCAAATGTGGAAAATATTTTCTTAAAACAAAGATCAAAACCAAGGAAGCCGAAGACACGCCGAGAGCGCCAAGATTTAAACTATCTCGGGCATCCCAATAAACCTTCCATTTTTCAAGAAACAATCCGGGGACTTTCTCGATTTCCAATCCAAAGAAATCTCGAATTTGTGAAGAAAAAATAATAACAGCAATACCGGCCGTAAACCCTGTAATAACAGGCTGGGGAATATATTTGATCCACGTACCAAGCCTTGCCGCACCAGCAATCAAGAGCATGATACCGGCCATCATAGTGGCAATCAACAATCCGTCATATCCATGTTGCCCGATAACATTATAGACAACAACAACAAACGCCCCCGTAGGCCCACCGATCTGAACACGACTACCCCCCAAGGCAGAAATCAGAAATCCCGCAACAACAGCCGTAATCAATCCTTTATCCGGCGTCGCCCCCGATGCAATTCCAAGAGCCATCGCCAAAGGAATGGCAACAATGGCTACCGTCAAACCGGCAAGAGCATCCGCTCGAAAAAACTTAAGGGAATATCCCTCTTGCAAAACTGTAAAAAGCTTTGGAACATAGAGATGCCACCACACAGATTTATTAGAGATACGATTCATATTTTAGAACTTTTCAGAAAAGAGGCTATAAAGAGGCTATATTGAGCGAGACCATAAATCCCAATAGCAAATATGAATAGTGAAATCTTTATCATTCATATGAAATTATGTTAAAGAAGAAATAAGAAACAGGGAAAATATATGCAAACCATTAATCATACGTTATGATTTAATGAATATTCTTACATGAACCATACAGTAAAAACCGTCCAAAATTCTCGGAGTCAAAAAATGTCCCAATCTGCAAAATTAATGCCCCTTCCAAACAAAAGTTACCGCCTGATAACCCGAAGCGATATGGACGGACTTGTCTGTGGTATATTACTCAAAGAATTAGGAATGATTGATGACATTACCTTTGCTCACCCGAAAGACATGCAAGACGGCTTGATTGAAGTTGGACAAGACGACATTACAACCAACCTGCCCTATGTCGAAGGTGTTTTCATGGCTTTTGACCACCACGCCAGCGAAGTTGAACGTGTCGGCGGCTTAAAAGAAAACCATATCATTGACCCGAAAGCTCCATCTGCAGCACGGGTTGTTTATGATTATTTTGGGGGAAAATCCCGCTTTCCTCGCGTTCCTGATGAAATGATGGAAGCCGTAGACAAAGCCGACTCGGCCGCTTTCACCAAAGAAGATGTTTTGAACCCTCAAGGTTGGGAACTTTTATCTTTCCTGATGGATGCCCGTACCGGATTGGGTCGTTTCCGTGATTTTAGCATTTCAAACTATCAGTTAATGATGCAACTCATAGATTTTTGCCGCGAACACGATGACATCAAAGAAATTCTTGAATTGCCGGATGTTAAAGAACGGGTCGAACTCTTCAAAGAACAACAATCTAAATTTCGAGAACAAATTGAACGCTGCGCACGGATTAAAAAGAATGTTATTGCTCTGGATCTCAGAAATGAAGACACAATTTATGCAGGCAATCGTTTCATGATTTATGCCTTGTTCCCACAATGCAATATCTCCATCCATATTCTTTGGGGAAAAAATAAACAAAACACCGTTTTTGCAATCGGAAAATCCATCCTCAATAAAACCAGCACAACCGACATTGGAGCATTGTGCCTTTCCTATGCTGGTGGTGGACACAATGCCGCCGGAACATGTCAAGTGGATAATCTCAAAGCAGATGAAATCCTTGATGAAATTGTTGAAAAACTAAACAAAGACGGATAGGCCTACCTTTCAATGCCATCCCCCGTTATCTGTTGGTTCAGACAAGACCTGAGACTATCCGACAATCCCGCTTGGTTTGCAGCTTGTTCGTCGGGGTCGCCAGTCATTCCAATTTACATTCTTGATGACCAAAATGCTAAAGAATGGAAAATAGGTGAAGCCAGCTGTGTTTGGCTTCACCATTCTTTAGAACAACTTTCACAAAATATGAACGGCAACCTGCTTTGCATGACCGGAAAAGCAGATAGAATTATTCCTGATCTTATCCAACGATATGGCGTAAAAAAAATATTCTGGAACAGGTGCTACGAACCTTGGCGCGTTAACCATGACAAGATTATAAAAGAAAATCTCCTGACCAAAAATATTTTAATCGAAGATTTTAACGGGTCTCTATTGTGGGAACCATGGGAAATAAAAAAACAAGACGGAACACCCTATAAGGTGTTTACACCGTATTTTCGCAAAGGTTGCCTGAATGCACCCCCGCCGCGAGAACCATTAAGGCAACCAAAACTCCCGACTTTTTATCCGACAAGCGAACAAATCAACAAACCAAATGATCTAAATCTCTTGCCCAAAACACCACGCTGGGACACCCCGATGATGTCTTTTTGGACAACGGGAGAATCAGCCGCACAAACGGCACTGGACACCTTCCTTGATAAAAAATTATCAGGATATAAAGAGGGGCGAAATTTCCCCGAACATGACCAAACCTCAAAACTTTCACCGCATTTACATTTCGGAGAAATTTCGCCCAACCAGATATGGTACAAAGCCACCGAATACGGAATTAAATCAGGACACAATTCCGATTTGGACTGCTTCCAATCCGAACTCGCATGGAGAGAATTCTCCCATTCACTTTTATTTTATAACCCCCACCTGCCGACATCTCCGCTCAACCGCAAATTTGAAAACTTTAACTGGGCAGACCCAGACCAACAAACATTGGAAAAATGGCAAACAGGACAAACAGGTTACCCAATTGTAGATGCAGGAATGCGCGAACTATGGGCAACAGGCTATATGCACAACAGAGTCAGAATGATCGTGGCATCATTCCTAATCAAAGACTTGCGCTACCATTGGCGCATCGGCGAAGACTGGTTCTGGAACACACTCGTCGATGCCAATCTGGCTAATAATGCCGTCTCATGGCAATGGGTTGCAGGTTGCGGAGCGGACGCAGCCCCTTACTTCAGAATTTTTAACCCGACCACTCAAAGCGAAAAATTTGATCCTCTAAAAAACTATATAAGGAAATGGGCACCCGACTCACACACATTGCCGCCGATTGTCGATCATAAAAAAGCCCGTGAAGCAGCGCTTGAGGCGTTTAAAGCAATCAAGTAAGATCATATAATGACACAAATCAAAACCATAGGGATTCTTTCTCCGTCCAGCTCCATCATCCGTCCTGCCTTTGAAGCGGGCGTAAAGATATTACAAGATCGTGGTTATCATGTGGTTATCCATCCTCAAACCTATTCCGGAACAAATTCTGACAACCAAATGGCTGGAACGCCCCAAGATAAACTCGCAGCCTATAGAGATTTAATCAATCATCCCGATGTGGATATTATAATGGCAGCGGCTGGCGGAAACCGATCATGTTTCATTCTTTCCGATCTGGAGCAACTCACCAATCGCAAACCGATCATGGGATTCAGCGATACAACAGCCATCCTCTGTCTGGACAAAAAACAAGGCCTAGGCAGCTATTTTGGACCCACAGTCCAAACACTGGGTCGAATGGACTCCCGCCACCTTAATCTGACATTCTCCATTCTAGAAAACAAACCTGTAGAACCTATTCAATGGAACACAGCACAAACAATTCATTCGGGAACAGTCACCGCACCGGTCTTTGCCGCGACCTTATCCGTTTTATGCGCTTTGGCCGGAACAAAATTTTTTCCAGATTTGAACAGCCATATTCTTTTACTCGAAGATATAGGCGAAGAATTTAGCCATTTGGATCGTATGCTCTGGCAACTATCCCAAGTCATAAATTTTACAAACCTATCCGGTTTGATCTTCGGACAATTCACAGATTCAAAGGATACAGGCCGTCCCTATGGCGAGAATCTGGATCAAATGATAAAAAATTATGCAAAAACTTTAATCTGCCCGATCCTAACAAATGCGCCGTTCGGACATGACAACCAAATCTTTCCGATCCTCTCAGGGAAAACCGTCACATTAAACGCGACAAACCGCACCTTGATTTTATAGGCAAAATTGCCTAGAAACTCGTCAATATAATTACACCGAGGCTTAATATGACATTTGTAGTGACCGACATTTGCATTAAATGTAAATACACCGACTGCGTTGAAGTCTGCCCTGTTGACTGTTTTTACGAAGGTGAAAACACATTGGTCATCCATCCTGATGAATGCATAGATTGCGGTGTCTGCGAACCGGAATGTCCGATTGAAGCAATTGTTCCGGATTCTCACCCATCAGGCCAAGAATATCTTGAAATGAACACTAAATATGCATCTATTTGGCCCAATATCACCCGCAAAAAAAGCCCGATGCCGGAAGCCGAAAAGTTCAAATCACTAAAAAATAAATTTAAAGAGTGGTTTTCTCCGAATCCTGGCGAAGGTGATTAGCTTCAAAACTCTAACGAGTCCACCAGAAATAAGCAAATCTTAATGATTCGCAAAGAAAAAATTGAAAAATACCAAAAATCTGCTATACTCCCCGACATGCTTAAGCGATGAGCCGGATACAGGAGTGGGCAACTAGTCTTTTAAACACTCCTTTATTCAGCGTCAATGGCAATTTTCATTGCCATATACCTAACATCGAGAGCGTGAAATAAGAGCAATCCGGCGAAGCTTGACACAGGGCGATGCCACCGAAAACTACACTTAAACCGATATGCAAGCAAAAGGGCGTAAAGGCATGAAAAAGAACGAAAAAGTCAAAAAAATTACTGCAAAAAAAACCACTTCGGTTGCGAAATCTGCTGCCAAGACTACTTCTTCTAAGTCTACCGCTAAAAAAACAACAAAAACAATTGCCAAACCAACTGCTAAAAAAGTAGCAACAAAAACCGCTGTTAAAGCTGTTAAAAAAGTAACACCTGCAAAAAAAGCCACAGCCAAAGTAAAACCACAGGCAAAGGCCACCCCTAAAAAAGTAGTTCCAACCAAAACAGCCGTCAAATCAACGGTTAAAACGGTTAAAAAGACAACGGTGAAAACAGCGCCTATCAAAGCTGCGCCTAAAAAAGCAACAATTACAAAGAAAGCAACAACGCCTGTGAAAATTTCAGCCAAAACGAAAAAAACAGCCGCGACGCCAGCAAAAGCCCCGATAAAAGCCACGGCCAAAACTCCAGTGAAAACAGCTGCCCCTAAAGTTACAGCCAAAACAAAAAAAACGTCCTCTGTTAAAACAACAGCGGTAAAAACAACAACAAAAGCGAAAGCTCCAGCCAAAATAACGGCAAAGTCGCCTATTATTGTAAAAACGCCACAAAATCAGAATATGCCGTCTCTATCAACCGGCTCAACCAAAACGATTGTGACCATGGTGCCACAAAAACTGCCAACATCGATATCCACAACAAGTCTGGCATCGACAAAACCGGCATACCGCCCCATTCAGGTCATCAACAAGCCTCTGGCTCCGTTGCAACCTGTCCGTCAAATGGCGCCAATCTCTAAGGAGGCAGAAAAAATCGAATTTAATAAAGGCGACTACGTTTGCTACCCAGCCCACGGTGTCGGAGAAATCGAAGCAGTCGAAACTCAAACTATTGGTGGCATGGAAATCAAACTCTACGCCATCGCCTTTGAAAAAGACCGTATGCGTCTCAAAGTTCCAGTATCCAAGGCTCATGCCTCTGGCTTACGTCGCCTATCATCGAGCGGCCGCATGGAAGACGCCTTGAAAACACTACAAGGCCGCGCCCATGTTCGCCGTGCCATGTGGTCGCGCCGAGCTCAAGAATATGAAACCAAGATCAACTCCGGGGATCCTGTTTCAATCGCCGAAGTTCTTCGTGACCTAAAGCGCAGCAACGACGACACAGAGCAATCCTATTCCGAGCGCCAGATTTACCAATCTGCTTTGGAACGGTTGGCTCGCGAAGTCGCCGCAGTCGAAAAAATCTCGGAAGAAGCCGCCGCAGAGCGTCTGGAAAACATGATTAAAGGCCGCAAAGCCCGCTCTTCTACTGAAAAAACAGAGAACAAAGAACAAGCGGCCTAACACGCCTAGAGCTTTACGTTTCGGGGACAGGCCATGATACATTCATGGCCTGTTTTTTATAGCAGCCCCCTCAGAAGAAGCCTAGGAAAAGTGCAAAACGCGATGTGAAAGTAAATTGGAAAGACTATATACACGGAAAAAAACTTAGGCTATACTCCCCCCGTATGAGTTTCTGCGGTGAATTTAATCAGTGTGACACCCTATAAGGTGTTGTCTGTAACTATAGAATGCATCCCTGAGACTAGAATACATAACTACCACTTTAATAACTTAATTTAAGGATGCAAAACTATGGCTACCGGTACAGTAAAATGGTTCAACGGACAAAAAGGATTCGGATTTATCGTTCCTGATGATGGCGGAAAAGATATTTTCGTTCACATCTCTGCAGTTGAGAAATCAGGAATGAAAACACTCAATGAAGGACAAAGAGTTTCTTACGATCTTGAAACAAGCCGCGGAAAAACTGCCGCTGTAAATCTTCAAGACGCAGCATAACCAGTCGTCTTTACCACTATGGTAAACAACAAAAATAAAAGGGTCAGAATGACCCTTTTATTTTTTTAAGAACAACGCAACGTCCCGTAAAGAACGACTTTTATAGTTTTCTTAGTGAGAAAAAAACTTAGTGAGAAACAAAATCCAACGCGCGTTGATAAACACCCATATCTGACTTGCTAAAACGCCCTTGTTCTTGACCAGCAGCCAGTTTTTCGAGTGTAGGGTTGCCCGATGTCACAGCTTTTGCATTGGTCGCAAACGCAACATCCCCCTTCGCACAAGGTTCATCTCTGAAATAATTACAAACAGGGTTAATTTGAACCTCGGTATTCAAAGCCGTAATACTTTGCCCGTTATCAGCAAGAACATGTCTCGCCCCACTTGGTGATGGCTGTTCTATATAATCGTGTTGACCCATATCCGGACGACGAACGTCCCCTTGCCTAAATCTTCCATTAAATTGCGCAGAAGCTTCTTGAAAGCGATCATACTGACGACCCCCTTGATAACCGCCAACAACATACCCGCGATCCTGCGGATACTGCGCATAAGGATATTGTGAAGCACCCACCGAATATCGATACCGATCTCCATACGCACCACCATCATACCCGCGATAACCGCCACCATATCCATAGATACCACGCAAAGCATCATATTCTTGATGCCGCGCAGCAGAAGTAAGGGGGCGGAACATATCATTAATCGTTCTACCAATCGCGTCACCAACCTGCCTATCCCAACCATCAAAGGCGTGGCGCCCAGCAAATCTATACCGAGCCTCAGCTTGCCTAACCGGTATAAGCATATGATCCCTCAATGGAGGCCGTCTACTAAAAAAATCTGACATAACACACCTCGAAAATCTTTTTAAAACAAAGATATAGATTTTTCTTATTCTTATTGAACTAATAATACATGATATATAGAAAACATGGCAAGAAAAAAGTCATCAGAACAAACTCAAGCGACCTAAATCAAATAACTTTACTTCCATTTCTGTCCTTCTGAACGCCAGTGAAGAATCGCCGCGTCAGCCTAAAGTCTTCCTCGCAATGAACAACGGAGACAGTGAGCAGCATCGCCGCTCACCACCTGACCAAAGATTAACTTAAACCTGTGGAGCGTCAAATTTCATTGCTGCAGCAGCAACCTGAACAGGCGCAGTTTGTGCAGGCTGGGAAACAACATCGCCCTTATTGTCGGCCAAAAGCTGTGATGCCTTCGGCAAAACATCACTAGCATCACCGGAATAAGAAGGATCCTGCTTAGGGGGTGGATTTTTAAGCCCATCTTCATGCTTTCTTTTAATGGCATCCCAAGCACCACCAACGGCATCTTAACCTTGTTCAAGCATACTTTTTTCTGCTGGCCCCGCCTCTTTCTTAGGCTCTTGCGGATTGGGTCGAGTTGCCTCTCTGGCTTTTTCACGAACGCCTCTTTCTGCTGCCCGTCCAGTCTCTCGCACAGCACCTTCAACAGGCTTAACAACAACATCCCGAACTACACCTTCTACGGCTCTCTCTGCGGCTCTCTTCGCCCCATTCACAACACCATCCAAAAATCCCATAATCATCCTCCGTATATATATTTCCAAATGAAAATATATATGGAAATAGTTAAGGCGGAATTAAAAAGAATGATTGGTAACAATACAAAACTTGCGTATTCTAAACGCCGTAAAAACCCATCCAATAAGATTGACCCGACATGACCGATGCCACATTTGATTTTCTTGCTCTTCCAGACGCTCTGATTCAAAAAAGCAAAGACTTAAAAACCGTCCCACTTCATTTTGTCAAAACAAACCAATTCGAAAAATGGGTCAGCAAACAAAACGACCCTCTCAAAAACCAGTTTGCCCATTCCAATTGGACTGCCAAAGACAGTACTTTTATCCAGACCCTCTCGGCAGAGGGACATATTAATGCGATTTATATTGGATACGAAGGACAAATCGGAATTTATACCATTTGTGCCGCGGCAGAAAAAATCCCGCATGGCCAATACGAAATTGAAAGAAACAACCTGAAAGACGAAGAACTGGAAAACGCCTGTATCGGTTGGTTGCTTTCCTGTTACCAATTCTCGCACTATAAGAAATTAACAACAAAAATTTCCGAATTGGTTTTGCCTTCCAAAATCAACATCAATCGTATTGAATCAACCGCACGCGCATCCTATCTGGTCAGAAACCTGATTAACCTGCCACCAAATGCGCTCGGCCCCCGAACTTTGGCCGAAACCGTTGCAACCGTTGCCAAAAATTTTGATGCCATGTTTCGTATTGTCGAAGATAAAGAACTCCTCGAAGAAAACCTCCCCTTGATCTACGCAGTCGGGGACGGCAGCGAACGCCGCCCATGCTTGGCGGAAATGGCTTGGGGCAATCCGAAACATCCAAAAGTCACATTGGTCGGAAAAGGCGTGTGCTTTGACACCGGTGGATATGACATTAAACCCAGCGCAGGCATGCTCTTAATGAAAAAAGACATGGGTGGCGCAGCCATGGCTTTAGCCACCGCACTCATGATTATGAGTGCAAAACTCCCCGTCTATCTTCGTCTGCTTATTCCTTGCGTAGAAAATTCTGTTTCTGGCCGCGCCTATCGCCCAAGCGATATTCTAACATCCCGTTCGGGAACAACAGTCGAAATTGGAAACACCGATGCCGAAGGACGCCTCGTTCTGGCCGATTGCCTGACCATGGCCTGCGAAGAATCCCCTGACCTGCTGATTGACTTCGCAACTCTGACCGGAGCAGCCCATTACGCGGTTGGCTACGACATGGGCGTTGTCTATTCCAATGATGAAAAACTGGGACATGATATTCAAAAACTGTCCATGCAACTGAATGACCCACTCTGGAATCTTCCCCTGTGGAAAGATTATAAAAAAGACATTCTCTCACCCATTGCAGACATCAATAATGCAGGAAGTGGCAACCCCGCAGGTTCAATCACCGCAGCACTCTTTCTCCAGCATTTTGTAACACCGGAAACAACGTGGGTTCACATTGACGAACGCGCTTGGCAAAACACCGCGCAACCAGGAAAATCACAAGGTGGAAAAGAAATGGGTATAAGAACTATCACAGCCCTGATCGAACAAAAATTTGCAAAAGCAAAACCGAAGAAAAAAGCCGTCAAGAAATAGACTGTCCTGAAAAAAGCCCCAAATATTTCTGATATTCTCCGTCTTCGATAGAAACACGCAAGTGCACTTTCTCGCAAGACTCATCGTCTTGACGCTCAAGAATAGACGCATGACGATGCAACCATGAAAAAGCCTTGCCATTGGACGCATCAATCGTAATAACCATCTCCGTCTGCGAGCCCATCATCGTTGCTTCGATAACCGACAACAAAACATCCAGACCTTCACCGCTGACCGCAGAAACGGGAACTTGCCGACCCCGCATTTCGGGATCACGCAGCCAAGCCCCGAACCCCTGATCCCTATCCAACAAATCAATTTTGTTAAAAACTTCGACAACGCGCGGATCAACATCATAATCAATCCCGAGATCTTTCAAAATAGAGATCACGTCAAGACGCTGATCCTCTGTCTCTGGTGACGAAATATCGCGCACATGTAAAATCACATCGGCGTATTGAACCTGCTCTAATGTGGCACGAAACGCAGCGATCAAATGGGTCGGCAAATCGGAAATAAACCCGACCGTATCGGACAAAATCACATCGCGCCCACCAGGCATTTTCAATCGGCGCATCGTTGGATCAAGTGTAGCAAACAACAAATCCTCGGCAAAAACATCTGCACCGGTCAACGTGTTAAACAAAGTAGATTTTCCGGCATTGGTATAACCAACCAAGGCAACAACAGGAAATGGAACACGTTCACGGCTTCTGCGTTGAAGATCCCGATTTTTTCGCACCTGTTCCAACTGTAATTTCAAAGAGGTGATTTTATCGTCAATAATCCGGCGATCCAATTCAATCTGGGTTTCACCTGGGCCTCCCATAAACCCTGCCCCGCCACGCTGACGCTCTAGGTGAGTCCATGACCGGACAAGCCGTGACCGTTGATAACTCAACGCAGCTAACTCGACCTGCATTTTACCCTCACGGGTTTGAGCACGTTTGCCAAAAATTTCAAGGATAAGACCCGTCCGATCAATGACCTTGGACTTCCATTCAATTTCAAGATTGCGCTGTTGAACCGGAGATAAAGCCGCATTAACAATGATAACGGTAGGGTCGAACTCTTCGACCAAGGCAACAACGTCCTCACGAACGCCCTTGCCCAAAAAATGCCCCGCAGAAATCTTTCGGACATTGCACGACACAACATCCAGAATATCCAGATGGATTGCTTCGGCAAGTCCTGAGATTTCAGAAATCATAGACGCAGAATCACGACCAGAGGAGATTTGAGAATCCCCTTTGTGAAAAACCTGTAAAACGGGGTGAACAATTAAACAGGTTCCCCCTGCCGCTCCCCGTGTTTCATCTGCCATTATTCGGATTTTGTTTCAACAACGTCGTCAGAATCATCACCATCATAAAGCGACAAAGGACCAGACGGCATAATGGTTGAGATAGCATGTTTATAAACAAGCTGGATGTGAGAATCACGTTTTAGCAATAAGCAAAAATTATCAAACCAAGTGACAATACCCTGCAACTTAACACCATTAACAAGAAATACCGTCACAGTATGCTTTTCCTTGCGAATGCGGTTCAAAAACACATCCTGAATATTTTGGCTTTTCTCGTTCATATAATATTCTCCGCCATTATTTGCAGCCATTGCTAAAATTATGACGCACCATAATCGACTGGAAGAAGGTCAGCAAGAGATATGTTGAAAAATAATAACTAAATCTGAACCGAACGTATAAGAAATGGAAAGGAAGAATATGAAAAAGGATATATATTAACATTATGGCAATCTAATAAATTCCTTAATCCATGCTCAACAAACACAGGCACCATATTGGCAGCAATTGCAGCCTGCATATCCGTCTCGCTGTCTCCCACATACCAAACACACGCATCCGAAGAAACATCCATACGTTCACGAGCGAGTATTAAAGGGTCTGGCGCAGGCTTGTCCCGTGATGCCTCACCTGCCCCGATCAAACAAGTTAAAAAATGATCCCATTTCAAACAGGGAATTTCTTTAAGCAACAATTCATGCTTACGATTACTCACCACGCCCATGGGAATTTTATGTTCGGCCAAAAAGGATAAAAACGCGTCGGCACCATCAATCGATACCAGATAATCCAGATGATGCTCCCGTGCAAAAGCATAAAATACGTCAAAGGCTTCATCTGCCTTTTCTCCGAAAATATCGGGAAACAAATCCCGCGCGGAACGGCGCATATTTGCCCTGATTTGATCTTCGGCAATGGCAGGCATTCCAAAATGATTGGTCAAATGATCGTAACACCTCTTTATCATCGGTAAACTATCAATCAGAGTTCCATCCCAGTCGAATAAAACAGCATCAGGACGAGGAGGAACAAGATCATGCGCCAACGGCTTTGAGTGGTCGATCATCTTCAGCGCTCTCTTCTCTTTCTGATGTCGTAATATGAAGTGATTTCAACTTACGGTGAAGAGCAGAACGCTCCATCCCCACAAATTGCGCCGTACGGGAAATATTTCCATTAAAACGAGTAATCTGTGCCAATAAATATTCCCGCTCAAAAACCTCTCGAGCCTCCCGCAACGGCAAAGAGATCATATCTGTCTGCCACTCTCCTTTTAAAGAAGCATGAACAAACTGCGTAATCTCCTGCGGCAATTCCGAAGACTGGATGGAAACAACATCTTCCCCATTTACCGGCTTCGGAGATGTTACAATCAACCATTCTACAAGATTTTTAAGCTGCCTGACATTTCCTGGCCACACATACCCTTGTAAAGCGACCAGAGCCCCTTCTGACAAAGAACGAATTGGAAATCCCCCAGAGGAATCCGACACCGTATTCCCTGATGCCTTCAAAGTTTGTTCCATAAAATATTCGATCAAGACCGGGATATCTTCCTTGCGATCCTGAAGACGTGGAATAGAAATAGGAACGACATTTAAACGATAAAATAAATCTTCTCGAAACTCGCCACTAGCAATTTTATCTTCCAGACTTTGCGCTGTTGACGCCATAATACGCAAATCAACTTTAATCGGCATCTGCCCGTTCAAACGCGAAAATGACTGATCCTGAAGAACCCGCAAAATTTTTCCCTGCGTCTCCAAAGATAAATCTGCAACCTCATCCAGTAATAAAGTCCCTCCGTTAGCACGTTCAAGAACACCTGGAATAACCTGCCCCTTTTCCTCACGCCCGAACAGCTTTTCATCAAGACTTTCAGGGGTAAGGGACGCACAGTTAACCACGATAAACGAAAATTTTGCCCGTGAAGAATGCTTGTGAATATAACGAGCAACAGCCTCCTTACCCGAACCGGACGAACCCGTAATCAAAACACGACTGTTTGTCGGAGCAATTTTATCCAATGACAAAACAAGGTTTTGAAAAATTTGAGACTCACCGATCAAATCTGCAGCCATATCTTCTTGAACCCGTAACACAGCGTTTTCACGCCGCAAAGCAGCCGCCTCAAGAGCCCGTTCAATCATCAACAACAAACGATCTGTTTTAAAAGGCTTCTCAATAAAATCATAAGCCCCGACCTTAATCGCCTTAACCGCCGTCTCAATTGTTCCGTGTCCACTAATCATAACAACAGGAAGATCCGGATAATCTTTCTTGATTTTTTCAAGAATAGATAACCCGTCATACTCGCTGTTTTTCAACCATATATCGAGAACAACCAAACCAAAGGAACGCTTGCTTAAAGCATTATAGACCTGAGAAGCACTCTCGGCTTGTCCGGTTCCATATCCTTCATCTTCCAAAATGCCAACAATCAACGACCGGATATCGGCTTCATCATCAACAATAAGAATATCTGCTCTGGATTTTGACATGCGATTAACCACAATTAACTTGTTAAACTAAACTTGCTCAAGTCGTTTCGAGCTCCCCAAAATAGGCAAAACCAAACATACGCTCGCTCCGCCCAAATCCTTCCAGTCCGAATTCAATCTTATCCGATCCGGCACACCAAAGGAAAGAACTCCATTATGATCTTCCATAATTTTTTTAACAATAGCCAATCCCAACCCTGTCCCCTTTTCCTTATAGGTAACATAGGGTTCTGTCAAAGATTCTGGATTGGTATCTTTTGGAAATCCCACACCATTATCATTTATCAAAATCTCAACAATACCACCGTCAAGATCGGGATAAACATTAAACCAAACACCAATCTCCGAAACACCTCCATCATCCCTTTTATGGTCTTCCAAAGACTCAACGGCATTTTGAATCAAATTTATCAAAGCTTGCCGGATTTGCTGCTCATCGCAACGCACAAAAGCCTCACGCTTGGCAGAAAAATCTGTTCCTGAAAACCGGATAGAAGAATGAGCCTGCTTTGCAAAAAACAAACAATCCATAGCCAGGCTGAATAAATCCACATCATGCATTTTAGGTTCCGGCATACGGGCAAAAGCCGAAAACTCGTTAACCATATGCCCTATATCACCAACATGACGAATAATCGTATCAATACATTGACTAAACACCCGCTGATCGTCTTCCCCCAACTGAGACAGATATTTGCGCTTCAATCGTTCAGCCGACAACTGGATCGGCGTCAACGGGTTTTTGATTTCGTGGGCAATCCGCCGAGCAACATCCGCCCAAGCCACCTTGCGCTGCGCCGCTTGTACATCCGTAATATCGTCAAACGTGATAACCGCACCAATATCCCTGTCACCCAATAACTCGATACCAACTCTTGCCATCAAAGTCCTGCGCCCTTTTTCCAAAGTCTGGACATAAACTTCCTTCTGGTGAACTTTATCGGGACGCGCATACGCTTGCTCGATCGAGTCAACAAGATCAGGCAATAAATCAGAAATATTGGACTTCAAAATAACTTCCGGCTTCTTACCGAAAATAGAAATAGCGGATGCATTGGCCAACGTCACCTGACCGTTTTTGTCCAAACTCAATACTCCCGAAGTAACCCCCGCCAAAATTGTTTCGGTAAACTGACGACGCTCATCAATGCGATGATTGGCTTGAATAAGCTCGTTTCGCTGATCATGAATTTGTCGCGTCATCCGGTTAAACGACCGCGCCAGATAGTCAAATTCCTCAAAACCACTATGATCCGGAACCACAGCTGTCAAATCCCCTTTGCGTACACGATCAGAGGCCTCGATCAAGGCCATAATCGGTGTAGCCAGCCGCCGCGCAAAAGCCAAGGCAAAGAAAACAGCCGAAAACAATAAAATCAACGCCACCACAATATAGATCATTGTGACTGTCCGGCGCAGCCCGATATACCGATCGGACATTTCATCATATTTTTTGACGGCTTCACGCGTTGTCGCCAAATGCTTAAGAACATTCGCTTCAACCAAACGCCCGACAAACAAATACCCGTCAGGAACATCCGATAACCGAACCAATGCCTGCACACGGTCATCATCAACCGCCGTCAAAATAACAACATCTCCGCCATCCGCATTTTCAAGCATAAATTTAGGAATATCTTGTTCTAAAAACTCCGAAATATCGCCGGATTTTGCCAAAACCACTTTGTTCTTGTTAAAAACGACAACTTCCGACAAACCACGCAAAACCGTTTGGGTTTCAACAAATCTGGCAAAACCAGCCGGATTGGTATAAATCAGCGCAGCTTCATGATCCAAATCCTTGGCCATCGCCATAATATCAGCCCGAATAACCTGATGGTGCTCTCGCAAATAAGACTCGGCAACTTCCTGAGATTCATTAACAGCCGTTCGCACACGATCACTAAACCATGTCTGAACTCCATAATGAAAAAAGAACAATGAAAACACGGTCATAATGACAGCAGGTGCCATCGCCAAAAGACCAAAAATATAGACAAGCCGAATATGAAGCCGTGCCCCGGGAATCCCGCGCCGCCATGTTGTAAACAAAGACACAACCCGTCTGGCAATCAAAATACCCAAAACACAAAGGATAATCAGATCAATATTCAAAAGCCAGATCACCGCATCAGGATTGTCCCCAAATGGCGGCGCAGAGCGCAAAGCCGCATAAGTTGAAAAACCAGCAATAATCGCAAAGAAAATAAACAAAACAGCCAAACGCCCATCCCATGACGAGCGCAAACGGCTGCGCATCCATAACAACCGGACGGGAACACGCATTGACCCAAGAAACCCCTGAGAAGACTTTGTTTTCAACATAAGGCGAAATATCCCTGTTCATAAACAAAAAAGCAAGTTAAACCATACTGTTATGAAGCAATTCGATCCAGAAATCACGCCTTTTTCAGTGGTTATCGTTGCCGCAGGCTCCGGTACACGCATGAGTGCCGACATCCCCAAGCAATACCTGCCCTTATGTGGAAAACCAGTATTACGCCACAGCATAGATATTTTCCTAAACTGTACAGGATTAAAACAAATTACCATCGTGATTGATCCCACTCATCAGGAACTATACGAAATCGCAACAAAGGGGCTCGACCTTCCCTCTCCTGTCCACGGAGGAGAAACCCGTCAAAAATCAGTTGCCAATGCATTGGCAACATTAAATCTGGAAGATAACGAATACGTCCTCATTCATGATGCCGCCCGCCCTTGCATACAAAAAAAACAAATTCTGGAATTGGTCAAAGCACTCAAAACATACAAAGCCGCAACGCTAGCCGCCCCCATCACAGAAACCATCAGAACAAAAGACAGCGACTTTCTAGGCGGGGTCATAGATCGTGAAACGCTCTTATCCCTTCAAACTCCTCAAGGGTTTCATTTTGGCGTTTTAAAATCTGCGCATGAAAAACATCAAAATAGCTATTTCACGGATGACACATCACTTGTTGCACAAGACGGCATTCAAGTCGCAATCATACAATCCGATAAAACCAATCTTAAAATTACAACCGCCGAAGATTTAGACATGGCCGCATTCTTGCTCGAAAAAGCATCCTGCTCTCCCATTATCAAAACAGCGATTGGCTTTGATGTCCACGCCTTTGGGGAGCGGGCATCATCCTTACGCATAGGCGGGATTGATATTCCTCACACTCATAAACTCGAAGGCCATTCCGATGCCGATGTCGTTCTCCACGCCATCACAGATGCCCTTTACGGAACAATTGGTGATGGAGACATCGGGTCACATTTTCCACCCAACGATCCGTCACACAAAGGAAAAGACAGTGCCTATTTCCTCAAAGAAGCCCAAAACTCTGTTCAAGAAAAAGGCGGGATTATCACCCACATCGACACAACCATTATTTGTGAAACGCCTAAAATTACCCCACACCGAGAATCCATGCGCCAACGCATATCGGAAATAATGGAATTGCCGATCTCCAGAATTTCTATCAAGGCCACCACCACCGAAAAACTCGGCTTTACCGGACGCGGCGAAGGCATCGCCGCACAATCCATTGTTACAATTTCAATACAGGAAAGGATCTAAAGATCATGAAAAAATATATTATTCTCTTTTTTCTACTCACCTTTTCCCTGCCAACCATAGCCGATGATACAGAATCCGCCTATGACCGCGTCCTACGCACTGGTGTCATCCGTTGTGGTTACATTGTTTATCCCAAACAAATTGAAATCGACCCCAATACAGGAACAATGTCAGGGATCGCTTACGACATTACCGAAGCTGCCGCCAAAGAACTTGGATTTAAAATAGAATGGAGCGAAGAAGTCGGCACAGGAACATTTGTCGAAGGACTCAAAAACCAACGCTTTGACCTGCTATGTAACACCGCTTACGATTCCGCTGCTCGTTCCCGCTATATCAGCTCAAGCATCCCCCTCTTTCACACTCCCGTTTTTGCTCTGGCTCGCACAAACGATACAAGGTTTTCAGATGACTTATCCGCCATCAACAATCCTGATGTCAAAATTGGAACAGTAGATGGATCTCAATACACCATCATTGCCCAACAAACATTCCCCAAGGCTCAACTGGTCAGCTTTGTTGATATGACAGACTTTTCCCAGCTCCTTTTGGAAACACAAACCGGAAAAACAGACATCGGGCTTGCCGATTTGGCCATCACTAAAAAATATATGGAAGCCAATCCGGGAAAACTTAAAACCATTAGCACAAAGCCAGTTCGATTTTACAGCAATGTCTTTCTTTATCGTAGAGGAGACGAAAAATTCGGCGGCATGTTTGATACCGCGCTCAGAAACCTTCATAATTTCGGAATAGTCGAAAAAATTCTTGAAAAATATGAAAACAACACAAAAATCTACTACCGCATAGCCCCTCTCTACCAAAAACCGGAGTAACGCAGGCTCATGACATTGTTTGGGAAACTTAAAATCAAAACAGAAAAAGCCAAAATCCAACGCACGAAATTCATTGGGGATGTAAAAAATACATCTCCTGAATTCCAGATTGCCACGTGGTTTGGCTCGGGTCTGATTGTACCCGCTTCCGGCACTTGGGGGACAGTCGGCGGAGCGATTTTTGCCATTATACTTATGGCAACAACATCATCCCTTATAACCTTTCTCGTTGCCTGTTTTCTAACTCTCATTGGATACTGGGCAACAAAAAAAATTGAAAGCCAATCAACAGAACATGACAGCTCGTTCATTGTCATTGATGAAGTCGTGGCAATCTTATTTGTCTATGCTCTTATGCCCCAATTTTCCGTTACTTTTGTTATACTGGGGTTTATAATCTTTAGAATATTTGACGCGGCCAAACCATGGCCGATCAACTGGCTGGATCATAATATAGGCGGTGCAGCAGGCGTAATCATTGATGATTTGATGGCAGCGCTCTATACTTTATCACTCTTATGGGGGATTTATGGACTTATCTGATTTGGTCAAAACACTCAGCGATGTGTTGAAAACAAAAAAATTAAAACTCGCCACCGCAGAATCTTGTACGGGCGGACTAATTTCTATGTTGATTACAGACCTTGCAGGATCATCGGATGTTTTTGACCGTGGCTTCGTCACATATTCCAACCAATCCAAAATAGATATGCTGGAAGTGTCTCCATTGACGCTTGACCGTCACGGCGCAGTCAGTGAACAAACGGCCATCGAAATGGCGAAAGGGGCTATAAAACAATCCCAGGCCGACATTGCCATTGCCGTCACGGGGATAGCAGGGCCAAGCGGTGGAACGCCGGATAAACCTGTCGGCCTTGTCTATATCGGATTTGCCCGAAAAAACGGAGAATCTTTTGCCATTAAAAATCTATTTCATGGCGATCGAACAGCAATCCGAAAAACTACCGCCAAAACAGCCCTTGAAACAGTCCTGAACAAAATCGGGGAATAATCTCCCGATCATTCTAAGCGTCAAGGTTTCAAAATTATACGAGCACTCACCGACATGGAAACTGTTGTTTTTCCAGGTTCAGCCACAGGTGCAGCCATTGAATCAGATGCAGCCCCCATAGACATCTCCATTTTTGCCATACCACGCATCATCGGCATAGGGGAAGGCATATAAGATCCATCCACATTCACTTCAACCAGATCAAATCCTGATTTCCCCAAAGCTTTCGAAATCAAAGCGGCTTTAGCCTGAATCTTTTTCAAAGCTCCTTCAAGTAGACTGTCCTTTTGCGCCTCTTCAAGATCAGTTGACAACCCGTAGGTCAGGCCATTCATAACAAATCCTTGATCCTGAATATCGCCGACCAGATCAAGAATAGCCTGAGAGTCTTTGGATTTTAAATTCAACTCCTGACTCCCCTTCCAAATCATTCCTTTTTTTCTCTGCTCAATCGACAAATTCTTTGGATTAGGATTAGGATCATAGGAATAAACGTAATATTGACCGGTCACAACCGAGACATCCTTGTTTTTCTTGGCCAAATCAACCGCAGATCTCATCGCTTTATTGATTTTGTCCTGAACCGCACGGGACTCTTTGTCTTCAATTTCCAACCGTAAACTGGCGATCAATTCATCCTGATCCACTTCTTTTTGATCGTTCGCAGACAACGTCACCAAGGTTTGACCTTTTTCCAAGATCGGTAATAACTCCTGAGCCTGTGCAGAAAACCCTCCCATCAAAAGTGGGGCAAGAAATCCGCAAATACCAAACAAAGCCAGAATTTTTCTCATAACAATCCCCATTTAAAATTAAATTAATTTTTCACCCTTCTTGTGAAGAGCCCTCATCATCGGAATCAAAACGCTCAGAGAGAGGATGATATAGTTGATCCGCACGCTCAACAAAGGCCGACACCATTCTTTTGGCAATTTCGTTAAAGAAAACCCCCATGATCTTTTCAAAAACCGCATTTTTGAATTCAAAATCAACATAGAAATCAACCGTAGAGCTTCCATCATCATGAGGAATAAATTTCCATTTATTTGAAAGATAGCGCAAAGGGCCGTTCACATATTCCACTTGAATGGTTTTATCGTCTTCAATATGAATTTTTGATAAGAACCATTCTTTGAATAATTTATACCCAATCACAAGATTGGCATAAATCCAGTCATCATTTCTTTTAATAATCTTACAATCGATACACCACGGCAAAAAATCAGGATATTTCTCAATATCGATGACCAGATCAAACATCTGGTCAACACTGTAAGGCAGGGTCTTGGTTTCGGAATAAGTTGGCATAATTCAGTGTGACGGGTTGTGATCCTGAATGGAATATATCCCGAACAGGAATCATGTTGCTCAATACTGGAATTGTACCAGCAACCTGCGAAACTGCAATGTTCCGATTATGAACAGCCAAATTATGAATTTCATCGAACTGCTCAGCACTACAAATACTCTGTTGGACAACAAATTCTTTAATTGAACACGCAGAATCTGGGTTTTCAAGCCTATAAAACAGGAAATTCGCGGCTATTGGATACACATAAGCTTGCTTAAAGCTTGGATTGCAGTCATCACAATCTGAAGAGTTATGATAAATATCGCACAGCTTTACTAAAGCCGCGATACGGGATGACGCACATTTGACGCTTACATAATCGTAAAAATAACTTTCTTCCTCTTCCTTATGCAATAATAAAGCGACATCCCGCAACGCAGGAGAAACAATTTCCGGCAGATCTTCTTTCATGGAAAAATTTGATTTTTCACCAATATCATGAATAAGAGCCGCCATAATTGCTAAAGAAATCTCTTTTTCATCAAACGAAAACAAAGGAGAAAATTGTGAAACAAAGCCAGCCACAGCCATCGGATGGTCAACATAACGTTCTTCGGAAACTTTTCGCTGCTCACGAGAATGAAGATTAACACACAACAACAAAACAACTTGTTCTTGGGTAATTGCTCCTTGCGAAAATAATTCTTGAATAAGAGGATACAATGCCTTTTTGGTAAAAGCCGAAAATGTTTTGTGAATATCCAAAGGATCAACAGGACTCTCTTCCTCCCGCATCTTCCCTTGAGATCCTTTATCCGGAGCATGATAACTCTTAAGAAGTTCACGCATCTCATGAACTGAAAGCTTTCCATTTGTACCAAAATCAATATCTCTCAATAAGCAATCCTGCTTCGCCGCATCCAAGCCGTCATCTTCAAAAACTCCGGAAATTATAGCGCGTTTTTCACTACCTTCTGAGGCAGACTCCGCAGAAAAAACACCCTCGATCGTTTTGGCATTATAAAGCTTGATCACACGCTTTAAATAATCCATACGATTAAGCTGAGAGTCTTGGTGACGAGCAATCAACGCCGATGTCATAAGAGAAAAAAGAAACGGGTCTATATTTCCTTGCCTCAGCTCTTCCTCACCATGAGTCATCCACCACTCTTTACGCGCAGCAAATTTTCTGAGCTGTCCCGTTGCGCTCATAAAATGGATAACGAGAGAATCACTGGCCTGATTTGACAAACCTAACGCCCGAGCAACCCCCACCATCATTCTGAAAGATGGAAGCAACAACGATGCGGGTGAAAGAGACAACAAATCAGGCATAAAGCCATATAAACTTTCACATAAAAAACATCAAGAAATTAATGGATTATGGAATAATTCTAACCGGATATTTTTCCGGATTTCTGAACCGCATTGGCTCTCGCCAAACGCAACTTCTCGAAATCCTCACCCGCATGGTGACTGGAACGCGTCAAAGGAGAGGCCGCAACCATCAAAAACCCCTTGGCTCGCGCCACTTTTTCCAAAGCAACGAACTCTTCGGGATCCCAAAAACGCTCAACAGGAGCATGTTTGGGGGTCGGCTGTAAATACTGCCCGACAGTCAGAAAATCGACACCGGCAGCCCGCATATCATCCAGAACCTGCCCGATTTCATCCAAAGTCTCCCCTAAACCAACCATCAGACCGGATTTTGTATAAATTTCAGGATCGACTTCTTTAACCCGCTCCAACACCCTCAAAGAGGTATAATACCGAGCTCCGGGACGTATTTTGGGATACAAACGTGGAATCGTTTCCAAATTATGATTGAAAACATCAGGCTTTGATTGTGCAACATTATCAACAGCCCCCAACTTTTTCTTAAAGTCAGGAGTTAAGATTTCAATCGTGGTTTCAGGGGATTTAAATCGAATCGCCTCAATCGTTTTTACAAAATGATCCGCGCCACCATCGGCCAGATCATCCCGATCAACCGAGGTAATCACAACATGTTTTAACCCCATCTTTTCGACCGCGACACCAATCCGCAAAGGCTCCATTTTATCCAGCGCATCGGGCTTACCCGTAGCCACATTGCAAAAAGCACACGCCCGCGTACAAATCTCGCCCATAATCATAAAAGTAGCGTGTTTCTTATTCCAGCACTCACCAATATTGGGGCATCCGGCCTCTTCACAAACCGTTGTTAACTTGAATTGCTTAACAATTGCGTGGGTTTCACCATAAGCAAGGCCTTGGGGCGCACGAACACGAATCCAGTCAGGCTTCTTGCCCATGGGTTGATCGACATTCTTTTGCTTTTCAGGATGGCGCTTAGCCTTATCCAATAAATCCGGATTATACGTCATGATGTCCTATTTCTAGGCGTTCCCCCCCTAAAAATCAAAGTAAATATTTCTTGATGGACTGTACCCCGCTAAAAATGTATAGCCTTGCCGTAAGCAGACAAAACAGATTCATGCATCATTTCCGATAAAGTCGGATGCGGGAAGACCGTATGCATCAATTCGGCTTCAGTGGTTTCAAGTGTCATACCGAGAACTAACCCTTGGATCATTTCGGTTACTTCCGCCCCGATCATGTGCGCCCCGAGCAAAGCCCCTGTCTTGGCATCAAAAATAGTTTTAACCAACCCTTCAGGTTCCCCCAAAGCAATCGCCTTGCCATTACCCATAAACGGAAAACGACCGACTTTGATTTCATACCCCGCCTCTTTGGCTTTTGCCTCGGTTAAACCAACCGAAGCCACCTGAGGATGCGCATAAGTACAGCCTGGAATCTGGCCTTTATTAAGCGGATGAACATTTTTCAACCCCGCCAATTTCTCGACACAGACAATCCCTTCATGCGAAGCTTTATGAGCCAACCAAGGCGCACCAGCCACATCACCAATTGCATAAACACCGACTTCATCCGTTTCAGAATATGCCCCCGTGACAATGCGCCCCTTATCGGTTTTAACTTTTGTTTGATCCAAGCCGATATCTTCGATATTGGCAACAATTCCGACAGCCGAAATCACACGATCAACCGTAATCTTTTCAATTTTTCCGCCCCCAACATCAACATGACAAGTAACCGTGTCTTTGCCTTTTTCAAGCTTAACCACTTTGGCACCGGTCATGATTTTCATGCCCGCTTTTTCAAACGCTTTACGCGCCAAACCGGAAATTTCTTCATCTTCAACCGGCATAACCCGATCCATCAGCTCAACAACCGTCACTTCAGCACCCAATGTCCGATAGAAGGACGCAAATTCAATCCCAATCGCACCAGACCCCACAACCAGCAACGATTTTGGCATCATGTCAGGAACCATAGCCTCACGATATGTCCAAACCAGTTTCCCGTCTGGTTCAAACCCGGGAAGAACGCGCGCGCGCGCACCAGTCGCCAGAATAATATGTTTGGCCGTCAAAATTTCTTTCTTTTTGTCTTTGGTTTCAATCTCGACTTGCCCCTTACCTTTTAAACGACCATAAGCATCGAAAACAGTTACTTTATTTTTCTTAAGCAAATGCCCGATCCCGCCGGAAAGCTGTTTCGAAACAGATCTTGACCGTTCAACAATTTTTTTAATATCAAATGATGGTTTTTCACAAGACAAGCCATAGGCATCCGCATGGTTCATCAAATGGAAAACTTCAGCAGAACGCAACAAAGCCTTGGTCGGAATACATCCCCAGTTCAAGCAAATTCCGCCCAAATGATTGGCTTCAACAACCGCAACCTTCATACCCAGTTGCGCGGCACGAATTGCAGCCACATATCCACCGGGTCCACCGCCAATAACAACCACATCAAAAATTTTCTCTGACATATCAGTCCTCTCTTTTTATCATTTCAACCAAAGCCGAAAAATCAATCCATAAACCCATCAGATTGCTTGCTTGTACTTTCTGAATCGTAATTTCCAACAATCATATCCAGCAATAATTGCTGCGGATAATTCGGCATATCATGAGCATCATATTTCAATCGCGGATCATGCCGATCAAAACGATCAACAAACATCTGGCTATTTTCTCCACATGACAGCATAAACTCTTCTACGTCATTGTGACGCAAATACTCGTCTCTTTCGACATGGACAAAGACCTTTCGAACATCCCGCAAAAGACCGGAGACTTGATGCGGCAAATCTTTATATATTGCCCTTAGATTTGCCCGAGCCTCTTCCACATCCCGCAAAAATACTTTCTCAGCCACATCCGAAGAATTTAAAAATTCAGGAGTCCATAACGTCTCCATAATATCCTCACCATGTTCTTTCAAAAGACCAACCGCAGGAGCAAGGCACACGCACGTCCGCACACGTTCTAAAATGGAAGAGGAACTCTCCGCAATACGCGCCAAAGAATAAAGAGCACACACCGCCCCGAAAGAATGCCCAACCACAACAATATTCGAAAAAGAAGCTCCAATATCCCTTAAAACAGTTTCAGGCTCTAAAATCCAATCCATCATCGAAAACGATCCACCACCAATATAATCGCCATCATGATAAGGGATGGCTTTTGGAAATTTTTCACGATTCAAAAAATCGTCACTAAAATCTCCATTCAACCGCGTCCCATTGTGACGGATAACAACTAGATTATATTGCTGATCCTTCAGAAAGTCCGAGAAATGATTCTCGAATAGCGTCGCCCCACCACCCGGAAAACCTGGAACATAAATCACCAGCTGCCCACTCGGAGTTGGAGAATGAATCATTCTCCCTTCTGCCGTACGATTTTCAAATTTGAAATGTTTCCATTCTGGGCTGGCTGAATACATGGGTTATGCCAACATCAAAACTGGATTCTCGATAAAGCGCTTAAAGTGCTGAAGATATTCAGCTCCCACAGCCCCATCAACAGAACGATGATCCGTAGAAAGAGTGACCGTCATAACGGTACGAATAACCATCTGACCGTTTTCAACCACAACACGCTCTTCCCCTGCTCCGACAGCCATAATACAACTTTGCGGAGGGTTCACAATTGCCTGAAAATTTTTCACACCGAACATGCCCAGATTGGAAATCGAAAAAGACCCCCCCTGAAACTCAATGGGCTTCAATTTTCCATCCTTGGCACGCTTTGCCAAATCTTTCATTTCATTGGAAATTTCATGCAATGATTTGGTTTCAGCCGCCTTGATAATCGGTGTAATCAAACCATTTGGCGTTGCCACAGCAATCGAAATATCAGCATGTTTGTATTGGATCACAGCATCATCCGTCCAAGATGTGTTGGCCGAAGGATAAGCCTTCAAAGACATGGCATTGGCTTTAATAATAAAATCATTCACCGAAAGCTTGAATGCGCCATCAGCCACAGCATTAATTTCCGAACGTGCTTTTAGCAAATTATCCAGAACACAATCCACAGAAAGATAGAAATGCGGAACAACCTGCTTGGCCTCAGTCAAACGGCGTGCTGTCACTTTCTTGATATTATTATTTGGAAATTCAATATATTCCATTCCCAACATATCCGCCAATTGCTTGGCATCAGGGCCGGAAGAAGATACCACAGAATTCGGCACAGACGAAACCGCTCCGACTTTTGCATCTTCAATATCAGCCTTAACAATGCGACCATAAGGCCCCGATCCTTGGATGGACTTAAGATCGACACCTTTTTGCTCTGCCAAACGCCGCGCCAAAGGCGAAGAGAAAATCCGCCCACCACCGCTTTGTGGTTTATTAGAACCTGTCACCATCGAAGGCTCCACAGAATGTGTGGGAGTCGCAGGAGAAGGAGAAGGCAAAGTCTGCGCAACAGTCGATTGAATTGGATTTGACGTTGGAGCAGAGCCAATAGAACTAATATCCTCCCCTTCCTCCAGTAAGACCGCAATTGGCGCATTCACAGCCACATTTGAAGTTCCGGCGGCAACCAAAATTTTGCCAAGTTTTCCTTCATCGACAGCTTCAACTTCCATCGTGGCTTTATCAGTCTCAATCTCGGCGATCACATCACCGGCCTTCACATCATCACCTTCCTGCTTGAGCCACTTGGAAAGTGTCCCATCAGTCATCGTCGGCGACAAAGCAGGCATTAAAATATTAACTGGCATATTTTGTTTTTCCTTTTATCGATAACAAACTTTTTTAGCAGCATGAACAATCTCGTCAACTTGCGGCGTCGCCAAAGCCTCAAGATTGGTTGCATAAGGCATCGGAACATCCGCAGCGCAAACGCGCAAAACCGGTGCATCCAGATAATCAAACGCATGCTCGTTTACAAGTGCCGCAATCTCGGCACCGATACCGGCAAACGGCCAACCTTCTTCAACAGAAACAATCCGGTTAGTCTTTTTGACACTTTCAAGAATTGTCCAACGATCCAAAGGACGAATGGTTCGAAGATTGATCACTTCGGCACTAATCCCTTGCTCTTCCAATTTCTTGGCCGCTTCAAGACATTTACTCACCATAATCGAGAAAGACACAAGCGTAACATCCGTCCCCGCCCGTTCGATCTTTGCCCGACCAATAGGGATAATATAGTCCTCCGAGACGGGAGTTTCAAATATTTGTCCATACATTAATTCATGTTCCAGAATCATAACAGGATTAGGGTCACGAATAGCCGCCTTCATCAGACCTTTGGCATCCGCCCCTGACCAAGGTGCAATCACCTTCAAACCAGGAACATGGGCAAACCATGACGCATAACATCCCGAATGCTGTGCCCCGACTTTACCAGGAGAACCATTTTGGCCACGAAAGACAATCGGACAGCCCAATTTTCCACCCGCCATATAAAGGGTTTTGGCAGCAGAGTTGATAATCTGATCCATCGCCTGCATTGCAAAGTCCATTGACATAAATTCAATGATCGGGCGCAAACCATTCATAGCAGCACCAACACCCAATCCTGTAAAAGCATGTTCGGTAATCGGGCTATCAACCACACGATCAGGGCCGAATTCATCTAGCATCCCTTGGGATATTTTATAAGCTCCGTTATATTCCGCCACTTCTTCTCCCAATAAAAACACGGTGTTATCACGGCGCATTTCTTCGCTCATCCCTATCCGCAGAGCTTCACGAACCTGCATCGGTTCGGTCTTCTCCATAAAAGGAGCTTCGTCAAATGGAGGCGGTTCAATCACAATGCCCTGAGCATAGAGAGCATCACGATTGGCAATCGCCTTACCTTCTGCCTGAGTTACAACCGACACATCGGTGATTGAGTTCGCAACAGGAGCGGCATTGGGCACACATGGAATATCAACAGGGGCAGACACCGGAGCAGACGAAACAGATACTTCCGTTTCACCCTCTTCAAACAACACGGCAATCGGCGTATTCACGGCAACGCCTTGCGCGCCCTCGACAATCAGGATTTTTCCCAAAACACCCTCATCAACAGCTTCGACTTCCATCGTGGCTTTATCGGTTTCAATCTCGGCAATTACATCACCGGCCTTGACCACATCGCCCTCTTTCTTCAACCAACGGGCTAGATTCCCTTCAGTCATAGTAGGCGACAAAGCAGGCATTAAAACTTGTACAGACATTTCTCTTCTTCCTCTTACTTAAACTCTCGCCAAAACTTCTATCTTGTGCCCATCAGGATCATAAATAAAAGCCGCATAATAATCTTTCGCGTAATGCTTTCGAATACCGGGTTCACCACCATCTTTTGCCCCACAATCCATTGAAGCCTTGTAAAACGCATTAACCTGTTCTCTTGTTTTTGCTTTCAGACAGATATGAGAACCATTGCACGCATCAGGTTTTCTAGATTCATCAAGAGGCTCATTGACAATAAAGAAGGACTCCTCCTGTCCATAAGCCATAAATTTTTCTTCAATAGCTCCAAACAACCGTTCATATCCCCTCAAGAAGACCAGTTCCCAACACTTGATGTATTTGATAGGCAGCATCAACAACCTGACGCGATAAATCATCGAAAACAATCTTCGTGCTTTCTTTGTGATCTTCGTGTCTTCGTGGTGATACTTGCTTTTGCAAATCCAATTACTCCTCAACAGGCACCAAAATATCAGTCCACAATTCGGACTCATTCGGCAACGGCGAAGCCTGCGCAAAATCCGCAGCCTCTCGAACAATCTCTTTGATTTCTTTATCAATTGGTTTCAAATCATCTTCACTCACATCATACTCGGATTGAAGAAGGGCTCTAACACCATCAATCGGATCGCGATGTTTGTAATTTTCAACCTCATCTTTACTCCGGTATTTTTGCGGATCAGACATCGAATGCCCACGATAACGATAAGTCACAATCTCAAGAATTTGCGGGCCATTTCCTGAACGAATATCATCCAATGCGCGGCTGGTAGCCTCACGAACAGCCAGAATATCCATTCCGTCCACTTGTTCGCCCTTAATGCCGAAACCTTCACCACGACGATAGAACTCACCGGCAGCATGACGCGGAACAGATGTCCCCATGCTGTACTGATTATTTTCAATCACAAACAAAACAGGCAACTTCCACAACGCCGCCATGTTATAGCTTTCAGCCACCTGCCCTTGGTTGGCCGCACCATCCCCCATATAGGCAATACTCACACCGCCATCTTTTTTGTATTTGTGGGAAAACGCCAGACCCAAACCAATAGAAACCTGAGCCCCAACAATCCCATGCCCACCGAAGAAACCATTCTCGATTGAAAACATGTGCATCGAACCACCTTTACCACGTGAGCATCCACCCGCACGTCCGGTCAATTCAGCCATAACTTCATTGGCATCAATCCCACTCACCAACATATGGCCATGATTGCGATACGCTGTAATACACGTATCCAATCCTTCCTTCATGACAGATTGAATACCGGTGACAACCGCCTCTTGACCAATATAAAGGTGACAGAATCCACCAATCAGACCCATCCCGTAAAGCTGACCTGCTTTTTCTTCAAAGCGACGGATCAACAACATATCACGATAGAATTTTTTAAGCTCATCCACTGATGGTAATTTTGCATTATTGGATAACTCACCAGATTGCGGTAAAGCCTTCAAGCTCGATTTCTTCATTTCGTCCTTCTTGGATTTGGATGACACAACATAACCTCACTAAAAATTTACCAGTGAATTGCTACACGATTTTTGCATTTCAGCCAAGGGGAAATAGCGCATTTGTGCGGCGCAACATATTGAAAAAAAAGGGAAAAATAAAAACTGATCGAAAAAACTACTTGGAAAAAAGAATATCTTTTTCATCTTTTTGACGAAAGCCAAGAACAAGACGCGCCCGCTCCTCAAGTAAATCCTTATTGATTGAAGTCGGCCGCAACATGGCAACACGAGCCTCCAGAGCTTCCCGCTCTTCATGAAGCTCTAAACTTTGGTTTTCTAAAACATGAATATTCTGCTGCAAAGTCAAATAGCGAACATAACTTCTCTGACCTGCCACAAGGTGATATGAAAAGTAGAAGCACAGCCCCATCCCGATGATTGTCAGGATGTTCTTGCGCACCAGATAATTATGCTCAAGTAACTGCTTCATATACCTAGAGAATCACAGACGACTCACTGCCGTCAAGCAATTTCAGCCCAAAAAATAAAAGATTAAAATAATAGGAATCTATTACCAGTCATATTGGACTGATTCAAAGAGCTTGTAAACATAACCAATTCAAAAATTTAACTTTTCTGTCGCTGACCGATCACGGGCTTGTTCTTGTCTTCAGAATACCTCAAGATAAAGGCCCAAGCACGCTCGCCCACCATATTATTTCTGAAAACATCGGAAAGGAACGGAGCAATCAGCCACACCCCGGACTCTTTTTCCGCTTGGAAATCCGCAAATCCCCATCCGGCATATCCAACAAAAACACGATAACGCTCAGGGAATTCTTCAATATCCCGCAATATATTCGGATGATCTTTAACCAAACCATCAAACGTTGTCACAACAGGAGTTTTTTCTGGAACAAGCTCCATCACAAACACAGCGTCACGATCTTCCACGGGGCCACCCCAATAAATAACGAAATTCCGATCTTTCAAATAAACTGGAAGGTCGGAAGAATTGGGATAAACTTTATTAACCACCAAAGCGCGGGCATCATACCATGTCTGGTTATACAGATATAAAACACTGCGCGAAAAATTATCCCCATCGAACGACGGCGCGGCCAATACAAATTTTCCTTGATCCCCGTGATAAAATCCCAACACAGTCGGCAAAAGAATAAAAAAGGCGGCAAGAACCATTTGCCAGTTCATCGCCGCCCTTAAACTTTTTACAACCGACATCAGTCAAATTACGCTGCGTTCTTTTTTGCACAACACTTGGAAGGCGCGCAGCGCAAAATGGAGGTACCAGCGTATTTTGCAACAGAACCCAGCTCTTCTTCGATACGGATCAACTGGTTGTATTTTGCAATCCGGTCAGAACGGGACAAAGATCCTGTTTTGATTTGCCCGGCATTGGTTGCAACTGCCAGATCGGCAATCGTGGAATCTTCTGTTTCTCCTGAACGATGGGACAGAATAACACCCATACCGGCTTTTTGCGCCATTTGGATAGCTTCCAAAGTTTCGGTCAAAGTTCCAATCTGGTTCACTTTAACAAGAATCGCATTTGCCGCTTTCAATTCTATCCCCTTAGCCAAACGAACAGGATTGGTTACAAACAAATCATCGCCAACCAACTGGATTTTATCACCCAAGGCAGCATTGAGAGCAACCCAACCATCCCAGTCATCTTCAGCCAAACCATCCTCAATCGATACGATCGGATATTTTGCGCACAATTCTTCATAATATTGAATCAACTCGGCAGTCGAGAGGACGCGCCCCTCACCTTCCAAATGATATTTTCCGTCTTTGTAAAATTCGGTCGATGCAACATCAAGTGCAATCATAATGTCTTCACCAGCTTTATATCCGGCACTTTCAATCGACTTCATAATAAAGTCCAAAGCTTCGGTCGCAGAATTGACAGCAGGTGCAAATCCACCTTCATCACCAACATTGGTATTCATTCCGGCAGCCGACAGATTTTTCTTCAAAGCATGAAAAACTTCCGCACCATACCGCACAGCCTCGGCCAAAGTCGGCGCAGACACAGGCATAATCATAAACTCCTGAAAATCGACAGGGTTATCAGCGTGTTTTCCACCATTAATAATATTCATCAAAGGCACAGGCAAAACATGACCATGAATACCACCGACATAGCGGTAAACCGATTGGTCAAGCTCATCTGCCATTGCTCTGGCGCAAGCCAAAGACACGCCAAGAATAGCATTTGCACCCAAACGCCCTTTGTTTTCTGTTCCGTCCAAATCGATCATTTCCTGATCGATGATGGCTTGAGACTCAGCATCCAGACCGCAAATATTTTCCGCAATTTCACCATTGACATGGTCAACAGCCTGCTGAACACCTTTTCCGCCATAACGGGATTTGTCGCCATCGCGTAACTCGACCGCTTCATGCGCACCAGTCGAGGCACCAGAAGGTACAGCCGCACGACCAGACGCACCACTTTCAAGAATAACGTCAACCTCGACAGTCGGGTTTCCGCGACTATCCAGAATTTGACGGGCAAAAATATCAATAATAGCAGTCATGTTTTTATTCTCCTATAGAACTTAACTTTTAGAAACTTGAACCAGACTCATAGACTTAACCAAATCATCAATAGCTTTGGCCTGAATAATAAAATCTTCCAACTTAGCAAAAGGAAGGGCTGACGGCCCATCGCACCTGGCTTTGTCGGGGTCATCATAGGCCTCGATAAATATCCCTGCAATCCCGATGGCCAAAACCGCGCGAGTCAAATCAGGAACTAATGCGCGGCGACCTCCAGAAGACTCGCTACCTGGCAACCTCATTTGTGATGCATGGACAGTATCACAAATAATCGGCGACCCGCCAGACACATCCTTCATCACGCCGAAGGCCATCGGATCAACCACGAGGTTGTCATAGCCGAAGCAATGCCCCCGTTCGCATAAAATCACTTTGTTATTCCCACATTCGGCAAACTTATCGATGATATTCCCAACTTGATAGGGTGACATGAATTGTGGTTTTTTAGCATTGATAACCGCACCAGTTTTGGCCATCGCCTCGACCAAATCGGTCTGCCGCGCCAGAAATGCAGGCAATTGGATGACATCCACCACATCGGCCACGGGTTGGCATTGACCGATTTCATGAACGTCCGTGATAATCGGAACGTTATCAAACTCCTCCTTAACCTTGCGGAAGATGTTCAACCCTTCCTCAAGACCCGCTCCACGATAACTATGGACAGATGAGCGGTTTGCTTTATCAAAACTGGCTTTGAAAACGAACGGGATACCAAGCCGATCGGTAATTGTTTTATACACCTCGACCGCGCGGAGCGTCATGTCCAGAGTTTCAAGGACATTTAATCCACCAAACAATACAAAAGGCTTATCATTGGCGACTTCAAAAGACTGAATTTTAACTGTTTTCATGGGCTATATGTAACGCGAACTCAAGTTTTAAGCAAGGCCTTGCGGATACGTTCCAAAGTGGGCATTGCAGCATCAGGAAACGCGAATTTTTGCCCTGTAATGTGTTCAAAAGCAGAGATATAAACAGCAGCAGCCTGCACCCGCACATCATCAGGAATATGGGGAATATCATCCTTATAAGGGTCGCACTGGCTATTCACCCAATTTCGTACAAAATCCTTGTCAAAACTCTGTGGACGCACCCCCGCTTCAAATTTTTCCTGATAAGTTTCAGCAAACCAATAACGGGAACTATCCGGCGTATGAATCTCATCCGCCAAAATCATCTGACCATCTGAATCAAACCCGAATTCATATTTGGTATCAACCAGAATAAGCCCGCGCTCTGCAGCGATCTTCCGCCCGCGCGCAAAAAGATTCAACGCATACTCGCTGACCTGATCCCACTGCACTTGAGTGAGCAAGCCCTGCTCGACCACTTGCACGGCAGATAACGGCTCGTCATGCCCCGCATCAAATGCCTTGCTGGTCGGTGTAATAATCGTTTCCGGTAATTTTTGATTTTCGCGTAAGCCTTCAGGAAATGTCAGGCCATACATGTTGCGCTTGCCCGATTTATACATCGGCCAAATCGAAGTTCCGGTTGTTCCACACATATAATCGCGCACAACAATCTCGACAGGCATGATATTCAAACGCTTGCCAATAACAACATTGGGGTCAGGATAAGACATTACATGATTGGGGCAAATATCAGCCGTTTTTTCAAACCAGAATTTTGCGGTTTGGGTCAAAACCTGCCCCTTGAGCGGAATAGTCGTCAGGATACGGTCAAATGCAGAAATCCGATCAGAGGTAATAATAACGCGCGTCCCATCCGGCAAATCATAATTATCGCGCACTTTCCCACGATAATGATTAGGCAGCTCAGGAATGGTGGCATTCTCGAGTACCAAAGGCAAAAATGATAAGATCTGATCGTGATAGTCTGACATCAATACCTCAAAAAAAATTACACCAGACGACTTTTCTCGACAGCAGCCTTGATAAAGGAAACAAATAAAGGGTGAGGATCAAGCGGCTTTGACTTTAGTTCAGGATGAAACTGCACACCGACAAACCAAGGGTGATCGGGAATTTCAACAATCTCCGGTAACTCGCCATCCGGAGACATACCGGAAAAAATCAACCCGCATTGCTCCAATTTGGGAATATAAGACACATTCACCTCATAGCGGTGACGATGCCGCTCGTGAATAAGACCCGTTCCATAGATGTCCGCCACACGAGATCCTTTTTTTAAAGCCGCAGGATAAGAACCCAGACGCATTGTTCCGCCCAAATCGCCATCATTGGAACGCGCCACAGTTTCGTTATCTTTGACCCATTCGGTCATCATACCAACGACTGGAACTTCCGTTGCTCCGAATTCGGTTGAACTGGCCTTTTCCAGCCCCGCCAAATGTCGGCAAGCCTCAATAACAGCCATCTGCATACCGAAACAAATACCGAAATAAGGAATTTTATGCTCTCTGGCAAACTGAACAGCCTTGATCTTGCCTTCAGTCCCCCGAGACCCGAAACCACCCGGAACAAGAATGGCATGAACATCTTCCAATTCATGAATCATGCCGTCTTGCTCAAAAATCTCGGACTCAACAAATCTAATATCCACCTTGACCCGATTGGCAATCCCTCCATGAATCAAAGCCTCATTCAAAGACTTATAACTATCCGACAATTCGGTATATTTCCCTACAATTGCAACACGGACTTCACTTTCAGGATTTTTAACCCGATCAACAATATCAAGCCAGCGGGATAAATCCGGTGCCGCCTCCGCAGGTAACCCAAAACATTTAAGAACCTGATCGTCCAAGCCTTCGGCATGATAGGTTAAAGGGACTTCATAAATAGAAGACACATCCAGTGCAGAAATGACACGTTCAAAAGGAATATTACAAAACAAACTGATTTTCTTGCGCTCGCTCTCGTCAATCGGACGATCCGCCCGACATAAAAGAATATTGGGACGAATACCAGCCGCCATCAATTCTTTAACCGAGTGCTGGGTTGGCTTGGTTTTAAGCTCTCCGGCCGCAGGAATATAAGGCAGCCACGTGGCATGAATGAAAATTGCCCGATCTGCTCCGACTTCATTACTGAATTGACGAATAGCTTCCAAATAAGGATGCGCTTCAATATCCCCGACAGTCCCTCCTGTTTCAACCAGAACAAAATCGGCACTGCCATCTTTTTCACGGATAAAAGCCTTAATTTCATCGGTAATATGGGGAATGACCTGAATAGTAGCCCCGAGATACTCGCCACGACGTTCCCGCTGCAACACATTCATATAAATACGGCCAGTGGTAATATTATCGGTCTGAGAAGCGGGACGACCTGTAAACCTTTCGTAATGCCCCAGATCAAGATCCGTCTCTGCCCCATCATCTGTCACATAGACTTCACCATGCTGGGTCGGGCTCATCGTTCCCGGGTCAATATTCAGATAAGGATCCATCTTGCAAAGCCGAACGGAATAGCCTCTTGCTTGCAATAACGCGCCCAAAGCTGCGGAGGCGAGGCCTTTTCCTAAAGAGGAAACCACGCCACCTGTAATGAATACATATTTTGTCATTGCTATTTTGCGATCGGAACGGCTGGAGGTTCATTAGGAACTGCCTCGGGTTCAGGAACTTCCTGCGAAGTGCCATCATCAGAGACAGGAACATCAGGTACAATTTCCTTTACAACAGCCGCAGGAGTAGATTGGTCTGCAACAGCATCAAGAATACTACCGGATGACCCGGAACGGGAAACAAGAATAGCCAGAACAATACTCGTGGTAAAAAACCCAACCGCAACAAAAGTCGTTGCTTTCGTCAGTGCATTGGCCGTTGATTGCGCGGAAGCAAAATTGCCCAACCCGCCGCCGCCAGCACCAAGGCCAAGCCCACCACCTTCCGAGCGCTGCAACAAGATCAAAACGATCATAGCAAACGCCAAAATCAAATGAATGACCAGAACTACATGTTCCATTCAAAACTCTTCTTTTCTTTAAATCTAGTCTGTTTTTACAAATTACTTAGTTAGTTAGTTATTTATTTCGCAGCCGCAATAATTGCAAGAAATTGATCGGCCTTAAGGCTTGCTCCCCCAACCAAAGCCCCATCCACATTCTCAATGGAAAGAATATCGGCAGCATTTTCGGGTTTAACAGAACCGCCGTACAAAATACGGATTGAATCCGGATTGTCCAGCTTTTCCTTCACAAAACGACGAATAACCCCGTGCATATCTTCAACATCAGAAATTGTGGCGCTTTTACCCGTACCAATTGCCCAAACCGGCTCATACGCAATAATCAGATTTGAACCACTTGCCGTAGACGGAATCGACTCCATAAGCTGCAATATGACAACAGAATTCTGAAGTCCCGCTTCCCGCTCATCCAAAGTCTCTCCGACACAAATAATAGTCACAAGCCCCGACCCATGGGCATATTCTGCCTTTCGAGCAACAGCAGCGTTACTTTCGCAATGATTTTGACGACGTTCCGAATGGCCTAATATGACATAATCGCAACCAGCGTCTTTCAACATAGGCGCACAAATTTCACCCGTAAAAGCGCCAAAACCCCCATGATAGGAGCAATCCTGTCCCCCGATAGAGAAATTGGCAGGTTTGTCCATCTGGCTAACAGTCGCCAAATACACAAAAGGCGGACAAAGACAAACATCGACACCTTCGGACAGGATTGGATCACATAAAGCCTCAACCAAAGCCTTTGATTCAACAAAGCTCCCGTTCATTTTCCAGTTGCCAGCAATAAACTTAGTCATGAAAACCTCTCAATAAACTAGTCCCTTTCATATCCCAAGAAGGCTTGGCATGTCCAGACGAGATGTTTATAGTATCCCGATTCATATGAATAATTTTTACGAATAACAACCAATTGCTCCTAAGGAAACTAACGTCATGATCCTTCGTTCAATGCGTAACGGCTTTTTCTCTGCTATCTTTCTGGGACTTTTGGTTCTCGGCGGATTAAGTCTGGTCATGACAGACTGGAACGGAATGTTCCGCAACGGCGGTATTACAAAAACAGACATAGCAATTGTCAACGGCACACCAATCAAAATTGCCGAATTCAACAACATGGCAAACCGAATTCTCCGCAACCAACGGATCGACCCCTCTCAGGCTTATGAAATGGGTGTTCTGGACAACATTCTGCAAAGTGAAATCCTCACGCGTGTTCTGGCACTGGCTGCCAGTGACTACGGAATCAAGGTAGAAGACAAACATGTGGCAAAACAAGTTCAATCTCTTATCACGCCACTGGTCACATCAGAAACAAACAACAAACAAGCTCTTCAACAATTTCTACAAATGCAGGGCATGACAGAAAAAGGTCTTGTTGAACTCATTCGCAGTGAAATAGAGACCGAACTCCTCAAGAGTACAATTGCATCCAGCGTCTACGTCCCCAAACCCATCGCAGAAGATATGGCTTCCTATAAAGGGGAAACACGCACCATAAAATTTATAGAGCTTCCAAACAACGCCATCGATCTTCCTGAAACCGCCAATGAAGAAACTTTAAAAAAATACTACAAAGAAATTGAAACCCAATACATGATTCCTGAAACACGCGATGCCACGATTGCTATTCTGGACACAAGCGCACTATTAAAGAACATCTCTGTAAGTGATGAAGACGTCAAAAAATACTATGACGACCACACACAGGACTTTCTAACACCAGAAAAGCGAATTCTATCTCAAACCATCCTGACAAAAGAAAGCGATGCACTAGCTGTTAAAGAAAATGCTATAAAATCCAAAGACTTGAAAACTGCAGTAAAAACTGTAACAGGTGAAACAAAATCCTATGCCGATAATATTTCATTTGGCAAAGAGGATCTTTCCGAAGAGATGTCATCTCCAGTTTTCTCCGCAAACAAAGGCGACATCGTCGGCCCGATCAAATCATCCCTCGGCTACCACGTTATGCAGATTTCGGATATTGTTCCGGAACACACCAAAACGCTCAATGAACTCTCCTCTCAAATTCGTCAACAACTCACCGAAGAAAAATCCGGAAACGAAATCTATAAACTCACAACAGAAATTGAAGACCGCTTAGCCGCAGGAGAAGATTATTCCTCTTTAAAAGACGAATACAAACTGGATTTGGTATCACTAAAAAACCTGAAAGCAGATGACACAACCATAAAAACACAAACAAAACTGGATGACACTCAACAAGCTGCGATTTTAAAAAAACTATTCCAAATGAATGCGGGTGAATCCAGCTCTCTGACTGACCTGACCGCCACCAGCTTTTACTCTGTAAAAATTGACCACATAACCAGCTCAGCTCCAAAAGAATTTGAATCAGTCAAAAACCTGATCGCAAAACGCTGGAAAGAAGAAAATCAAGCGCGGCACAATCTTGTCAAAGCCCAACAAATTGCCGAAGACCTCAACTCCGGAAAAAACAGCCTTGAAGAAATTGCCAAAGAAAACAGTAATAAAGTACAAACCATAGAGAATTTAGGACGCACACCATCCAAAGACACCTCTGGTACACCGAATGTTATGAAAGATATGCGCGTTTCCTCCCGTTTTATGGATGCTCCACAAGGAAAATACATTCTGTCAATTCCGACCGATGCCAACTCCATTCTGGTTGGCATCGCCACAAATACCAAACTCGGACAATCCCCTAAAAAAGTAGACGAACAACAAGTTGCATCTTTAAAGTCAGACCTTTCAACAACAAACCTCATGTTGTTTATTTCCCAACTCGAGAAAAAATATCCGGTTAAAATCAACTACAACCTAATAGATCGTCTCTATGGAAAAAGCAAAAACACGGAATAACCACCGACGATATCTTTTATAATCAGAAACATTACCGATTTCACACCCAATTTTGGTGGTCTTAACTTGCGCTTAACCAAGTCGGAGTTAATCTGCGTACAGTTATCACCATCGAACTCCAATTGGGGAATTTCAATGTCCGAAAAAAATGCAAGCACCACAACAAATGAAAAATCATTTACACTCACAAACGATCAAACCGGAGAAAAATGGTCTTTTCCTGTTTTGGAAGGGACAATGGGGCCAGACACAATAGATATCCGGACTCTCTATGAAGAAACAGGAGCCTTCACACTTGACCCAAGCTTTACCTCCACAGCAAGCTGCAAATCCCGTATCACCTTCATTGACGGTGATAAAGGGCAATTACTGCACCGTGGATATGACATCAGCGACCTAGCTGGAAAAAGTAATTTCATGGAAGTTGCCTATCTTCTTTTATACGGCGATCTACCGAACCGCGAACAATACGAAGCGTTCCGCAAAAACATCACCTATCACACCATGGTGCATGAACAACTTCAATTCTTTTTCCGTGGCTTCCGCCGTGATGCTCACCCAATGGCCATTATGTGTGGTGTTGTTGGGGCATTGGCAGCTTTCTATCATGACTCTCTCGATATTTCCGACGAAAGACAACGTGAAATTTCTGCACACCGCTTGATCGCAAAACTACCAACTTTGGCGGCGATGGCCTTCAAATATTCTATTGGCCAACCATTCGTTTACCCACGAAATGATTTGAGTTTTTCAGAAAACTTCCTTCACATGTGCTTTGCTGTTCCAGCAGAGCCCTACAAAGTGTCACCGATTCTGGCCGATGCCATGGACAAAATATTGATCCTGCACGCCGACCATGAACAAAACGCATCAACTTCAACGGTTCGTCTGGCTGGATCATCCCAAGCCAATCCGTTTGCATGCATCGCAGCAGGGATAGCATCCCTCTGGGGGCCTGCACATGGTGGAGCCAATCAGGCCGTCCTTGAAATGTTAGCAGAAATTGGAACAAAAGACCGCATTCCAGAATTCATTCAAGGCGTAAAAGATAAAAAATACCGTCTGATGGGCTTTGGTCACCGCGTTTATAAAAACTTTGACCCACGCGCAACAGTGATGAAAGAATCCTGTGATAAAGTTCTGGCAGAATTGGGAGTAAAAGATCCAATGCTGGAAATCGCGATGGAACTCGAAAGAATTGCCCTATCCGATCCATACTTTGTAGAACGCAAACTCTATCCGAACGTGGATTTCTACTCGGGCATTATTTTGAAAGCCATGGGCTTCCCTGTTTCAATGTTTACTGTTTTATTTGCTGTTGCCAGAACAGTCGGCTGGGTATCCCAGTGGAAAGAAATGATGGAAGAACCAAGCGGCCGGATCGGTCGTCCACGCCAACTCTATACCGGAGCGACCGAACGCGATTTTCTTCCTATCGAAAAAAGATAAAAATAGAATTCCCGAGCATAGGAATAACGAGAACCGCCCCTCACAAAGGGGCGGTTCTTTATTTTTTAGAAATATAAGTAGCAGCCAAAACGCTGGCACGTTCATTAGGATTGGGCTGTAAACACTCCAACAATATTTTTGAATCCGACATGGATTTTGTTTTACACTCCGCATTCATCAACATCCGGTCTAAAAGAGAAATCATATCCTCTTCCTTCATATCCTCTTGAATAAATTCATGATAAGCACGACGATTCAAAAGGATATTACCCAAATGAGCATATTTTGTTGTAACAACGCGGCGAATAATTTCCCATGTCACCTTATTCATTTTGTAAAAAAGAAGATGGGGAATTCCTGCCAACGCAACTTCCAAAGCAACCGTACCTGACACAACTGCAGCAACGTCACAAGCCTTGAAAGCATCGAATTTTTCATCCCGATCACTTGTAACAATAACAGACTCAAAACCTGAAAATTCACGAATTAAATCATCTTTCCATTTCGGCAAAGTAGGGATAACAGCAACAAGATCAGGAAAACGTACCCTCAATCCAGATAAAATATTGCGCATAACTGGGATGCTCATATCCAGCTCAGACCGTCTTGATCCACAAAAAAGACCAATAATTATACGATCTTTAGACAAATCATGCGCCTGACGAAATTTCAATCCATCCCCATCCAACAATCCCGATGTCACCATAGGATGACCAACGGAAACTGCTGACAGGCCTTCTCGTTCAAAATATTTTGTCTCAAACGGAAATAAACAAATCAATCCATCCAGAAATCTGGAAATTTTTTGAGCCCTCGCCGGCCTCCAAGCCCATACAGTCGGAGCAACGTAATGGATCTTGCGGCATTCAACACCATCTTGCTTTAATTTCTTTTGAACACGAAATGAAAAATCGGGACTATCAATCGTTACAACAACATCAGGATTATATCCTTTGATCGCAACAACAGTTTTACGAATAAGCCCCATGAATTTAGGAATCCGGGGCAGTATCTCGGCAATCCCCATCACGGATAGTTCATCCATTGGAAAAAAACTCTCGGGTAATCCGGCCTCGATCATTTTTTCACCGCCAATACCACGCAATTCAATATCGGGACAAATTGCAACCAAAGACCTGATAAGATCAGCACCCAGCACATCTCCTGAACTTTCTCCGGCAATAATAAAAACTTTAAATGTCATCGCTGGAAACTCCCCAAAGAAAAAGACCATAAGCATTACAACATAAAATCATATCCGGTAAATCAGGAACCAAAGTAAGTCCAGACTCACAGGCAATCCCGACAAATCTACAATCATGGGCAATCTCGATAGTTTTCAAACCGATCGTCGGCATATCCAAGGCCATATCTTGCTGAGGCTTTGCGACCTTGACCAAAATTTTAGGGACGCTCAAATTCCTGACTGAGAGCATCAAGGCATCCGTCCCCGCGCGCCCTTCAACTCCGATCACATCTCCGGTTTCAGCATTGACAACAACAGACTGTCCCAAATCTGCAGCACCATGAGCCTTCGCCGCAAGATACCCCCTCTTCACTGCCTCACGCAAATTTGTATTGGGAACAACACCACCCAATTGCCCTTTAGGGCATAATAATTCAGGCATAAATTCATGAATGCCACGCACACGAAATCCGTCATGTTCCAATTCACGACGGATGATTTTTAACAAAGCGTCATCACCAAGAATTTTGAATATCAACTTTGAAACAATACAAAACCCACGCCAATCGGTTCTCAAAGTCAGCCAGTTCGGACGCCCCAGACCACCCACCAGAACAAGATCGGTCACATGCTGTGATTTAAAATAAGAAATAATTTTTCCGGCCTGACCTACCGAAAAATCAACACCTAAACGGCCAATAACAGGGGGCAGTCCGGCAATATCCAGTGATTTTTTCAAGCGCAAAGGCAGATCACCACTGCCAGCAATTATGCCGACTTTTTGGCTGGCGCACATAGAGGAAACCGTCCCTTGTTTCGAGCAAATTCGATAATCTGCATAACGGCATCAGCACTGGAAAAATCATTGGCGACCATATCAATCCGCTGATCCATTGTACCTTCTTCTCCAAAAAGCTCATTAAAAGCACGTTGAAGACTACGGATAGCATCTTTATCAAATCCATTCCGTTCAAGCCCAACAATATTAAGTCCTGCAAGAAAAGCGCGTTCACCCTTAACACGACCATAGGGGATAACGTCACTTTCGACACCGGACATCCCGCCAATAACAGCAAAAGACCCGATACGGATAAATTGATGAACCGCCGCCAAACCACCGATCAAAACATGATCTCCAACATGCACATGCCCACCCAAAGTCGCATTATTTGCCATGATGACATGATCCCCAATCACACAATCATGTGCCACATGAGTACTCATCATGAATAATCCATGATTCCCGACAGTAGTTTTCATCACTCCGGCTTCCGTCCCAGGGTTCATGGTGCAATGCTCACGAACTGTATTGTGATGACCAATAACCAATTCCGAATTCTCGCCGTGAAATTTCAAATCCTGCGGTGCATGACCAATCGAAGCAAAAGGATAAATTACAGTATCCGACCCGATAACCGTCCGTCCTTCGACAACAACATGGGATTTCAACTCAACACGATCACCAAGAACAACATGTTCTCCAACAACACAATACGGGCCAATGCGAACATCTTCACCCAACAGGGCTTTCGGATCAATAATAGCGGTAGAATGAATCTCTGTACTCATAATCAAAACATGACCCAACATAGCTCTAAAGACAAATCACGGATTTTTTCCATTTATTACACAGTTTCCGGATCAATAATCATGGCAGAAAACTCTGCCTCGGCACAAAGCTGACCATCAACCATAGCTTCACCTTTGAATTTCCAGACAGGTCCCCTTGACTTGATAACATGAATATGGACATGAATTGAATCTCCTGGAGTAACAGGACGGCGAAATTTTGCATTATCAATCGTCATAAAATAAACAAGCTTTCCTTCTCCCTCAACACCCATGGTATGAACAACCAGAACACCGGCCGTTTGTGCCATGGACTCAACAATCAACACACCAGGCATAACCGGAGCAGCTGGAAAATGACCCTGAAAAAAAGGCTCATTGATCGTCACATTTTTTAAACCAACGGCACTTTTACCTTTTTCAAAAGACAGAATACGATCAACCAGCAACAACGGATAGCGATGGGGGATTTTATTCATAATACCTTTAATGTCGATAATTTCATTTTTTGTAACGTTTGCGGTCATCAATTATGCCCTTCTTTTTTATGATCTATTACTTTGCTTAAATATACTGATTGACGCAAATACCTTTTCATAGGCATTGCCGGATACCCCATCCATTCTTCTTTTGCAGGAATATTCTTGGTAACGCCAGATTGAGCAGCAACCTTGGCCATTGCTCCAATCTTCAAATGTCCAGCAACACCGACCTGTCCAGCAAGAACCACAAAATCACCCAATTCAGAACTTCCGGCAATCCCAACCTGTGCCACAATCACACAAGCCCGCCCGATTTTAACGTTATGCCCAATCTGAACCAAATTATCAATCCAGCTCCCCGAACCAATAACCGTATCTCCTGATGCTCCACGATCAACAGTAGTATTGGCACCAATTTCAACATGATCGCCAACCATAACCCTTCCGAGCTGAGGAACTTTTACAAATCCTGTTGGATCAATCGCAAATCCAAACCCGTCCTGCCCAATCCGCACGCCCGGATAAACGCGGGAATGCGAACCGATAACAGCATGAGAAACCGTTGCATTATTTCCAATACGAACATAATCACCCAGAATAACGCCCGCACCAATGGATGTATGACTATCAATCCAGACATAATCGCCAATTTCTGCACCCGCACCAATCGTCACAAAATCGGCAATGTGAACACCCTGACCGATTTTGGCATCAGGATGAATCGATGAAAATTTTGAAATCATGGGGTCGGGACGCGTTTCAGGATAAAAAATCTGAGCCGCCGTCGCATAAGCTTTATAAGGGGATTCCGACAAAATCAAGCGCACCCCGTCCGGTGCAAATTCGACCATATCCGGATGAATGATACAAGCACCAGCCTTGGTTTTCTCAAACTGATCTTTATATTTTTTATTATCAAGAAAAGAGAGCTGCCCGTCTTGCGCCGTATCAAGTGCAGCCACATCCGTCACCAGATAGTCTGCATCGCTCGCCACATACAACTTGGCTCCGATCTTTCCAACAACCTGAGCCAAGCTTAATGCTTGAGGCTTTTTAAAAAAACGAGGATCAGCCATTCAAAACCCTATTTAAACGGAACGGACTTAAGCGCTGCATTCAATCGTTTTAAAACTTCATCGGTAATATCAAGTTTTTGCTCGGCAATCACAACAAATTTACGATCCACAACAATTTGAAGCTTGCGTTCATCCGCAATATCAGCCGTAACTTTTGCAATTTGCTCTTGGATAGCCTTCAATGCCTCATGTTTACTTTTTTCGAGTGCGTTATTTTTTTCAATCATACTTTGTTGGGATTTTTTGACTTCAGCTTCAAAATCATTTTTGGCTTTACCAAAAGCAGCATCATCCTGACCTGCCTTACGATCAGCAATCAACTTTTGCTCTTTTTCTTTCAAAGTTTTTCGGAAGGCCTTAGCGGCAGTCATCATTGAATCTTCACGTTTTTTGATCTCCGCTTGAACACCTTTTCCGGCATCAGACTTTTGAACGACTAGTTCAAGATCAAGCACAGCAATATTGCCCGATACAGCTTCTTGTGCAAAAGCCGGAATTGAAAACATCAAAACTATAAAAGATAGTGCCAGAACGGCGAATTTGTAATTCACAATAAACCTCACTTTAAAAAAAATTGTCTGCAGATCTTAAACTTAGAATCGTGTTCCAAAACTAAATCGGAAGACTTGCTCAACATCATAATCTTCCTTCAAATACGGCTTGGACAAATCAACCCGAACGGGTCCCATCGGTGAAATCCATGTCACACCAACACCGGCAGATCCACGCAAGAGATTGTCATCAACAACCCCTGTGCCCGTTTCATCCAATCCCCACAATGACCCAATATCACTAAAAGCATGCCCCGAAACACCCAGATCGTCCGGAAGTCCCAGTGGGAACGTCAGCTCTGCCGTACCACGATAAAATTGATTTCCACCCAAAGAATCGTTCGTTGTCAAATCTCTAGGGCCAACACCATATTTTTCAAATCCACGGAACGTATTTCCACCTAAGAAATAACGCTCGTTAATCTGAATATCACTATCTCCATAAGCCCCGATAATACCGGTTTCTCCCAAAAGGTTAAACACCCAGTTTTTAGCAATAGGCACATAATAAGCCCCACCCAATTTACCAGACACATATTGGGCATCGCCACCCAATCCAGCCATTTCGGCTTCAAGCCAAGCCGTAACCCCGTCAGTTGGATATAAACGGCTATCCAGATTTTCATACGACAACCGTTGAGAAATAGCAGACGTCAGACGGCTACCTTCCTGATCCTGAATAAATCGGGAAGCATCAGAATCGACATTGGCAATCTCGTTGCTTTCAATGCGATAACGCCAGCTCTGACGCCATTTATCCGACAAAGGATACCCCAAACGAACGCCTGTACCAGTCCGGCGTTGATCAAACGAACTTTGATCTTGCTGGTCGCGTGTCGTGTGAAAAGCATCAAAGCCCAAAGACAAGTCCCGATCAAGAAAATAAGGCTCGGTAATAGAAATATCGAACTCGGTTCTTGCTCCGGCAATCGTAGCGGAAAAACCAAGGTCTTGCCCTTTACCAAGTAAATTACGTTCACGGATATGAAAGTCAGCCAAAGGCCCATCCACAGTCGAAAACCCTGCCCCTAAAGAAATCTCACCAGTTGATTGTTCCTCAACAGAAACATCCACAACGGTTTTATCCGGCGCACTTCCTGGCAAAGTTTTGACATCAACTTTGGAAAAATATCCCAAATCACGAACATTTTTTTCAGACTCCGCCAATAAGGTTCTGTTGAAAGCATCCCCTTCGACCAATTCCATTTGACGACGAACAACTTTATCCAATGTCCGAACATTGCCATCAATATTGATCCGTTCGACGAAAACACGCGGGCTTTCATTAATGTTAAACACCAGATCAATGGTTTTTTGTTGCCTATTTCGAGCGACATCAGGAACAACATCGGCAAAAGCATATTGCATATCACCAAGACTATGCGTCATTTTTTCGACAGTATTTTTAACTTCTTCGGCATCATACCAATCAGAAGCATTCAAGGTGACATCTTTCATCAAGACTTGAGGATCAAGGTTTCTCAACTGGGAATTCACACGAATATCACCAACCTTATAACGCTCGCCTTCATCAACCGTAACCGTCACATAAAATTTCTCGCGGTCTTGGGATAATTCAGACAAAGAAGATGAAACACGAAAATCAGCATAACCTTCTTTCAAATAAAACTGACGCAACAACTCAAGGTCATAGGACAATCGATCCTGATCGTAACGATCGGCGGACGATAAGATATTATACCAACGACGCTCTTTCGACGTAATCACGGATCGCAGTTCATTATCACTAAACCGTTCATTCCCAACAAAGCGAATAGAACTGATTTCAGTCAAAGGGCCTTCGGAAATTTCAAAAACCAAATTGACACGGTTTTGATCCAACTTAATAACTTTGGGCTGAATATCGGCTGAAAAACGACCGTTGCGTTGATAAATATCATAAAGACGGGTCACGTCATTCTGAACAGAAGTTCGGGTAAAAACCTGACGGGGACGCGCTGTAATTTCAGAGAGCAATTGCTCATCTTCCAATTCGTCATTTCCTTCAAAAGCAATCTGGTTCAAAACCGGATTTTCAACAATTTTGACAATCACGACACCGGAACTCTCTGAAATTTGAACATCAGCAAACAATCCTGTTGCAAACAAACTTTTTAAAGATTGATCCAACGCATCCTGAGTAACTTCATCACCTTTATGAAGCCCAAGATAAGTCAAAACCGTTGCAGGTTCGACCCGTTCCGATCCTTCAACACGAATGTCGCGGACATTAGCCGCTAAAGCCGGAGACATCAAAAAGAAGCAAGACATCACGGTAGTCAGAAAATATTGGAATCCAGATCGCATAAATAACACCAATCGAATAAAGCAAAGGTCTGTAAAATCAGAGAAAAACTACCCTTTGCAAGCAAAGGAATCAAGTGAAACTATTCACAAATGGCATTCTATCACCCACTCTTATAAAGAAAAAGGCCTGACACACAAACGCCAAGCCTTTTTCATAATTGCATAACGAGGGCTATCTAAAAAGAATTAAGACCCAGCCCCCTTGAGAACAAACATCTGGATCACGTCGTTCAGATTTGAAAAGACCATTAAACTCACAAGAATAACCAGACCGAAACGAAAAGCGTATTCCTGCACCCGCTCTGGAATTGGCTTGCCTCTGACGGCCTCAACCCCGTAAAATAACAAATGTCCGCCATCCAGCATAGGAATAGGAAACAAATTAATTAGGCCAAGATTTATGGAAAGAAGGGCGGTGAACAATACCACTGAAATAATACCACGTTCAGCCATATCCCCTGCCATTGCACCAATACGGATAATACCACCAAGCTCTTTGGCACTTCTTGTTCCGGTTACCATTTGCCCGACAGCATTCAGAGTCTCTGTAGTAATCGTCCACGTCTCGGAAACAGCCACTTTCATGGCAGCAAACGGCCCATAAGATACAATTTCCTCACCTGGGCGAACACCAAGAAACAAAGCATTGTAATTCTTGTCTTCCGGATTGGTAACCTGCACATTCATTTCAACAGGCGGACGAATGGTGATATTTGACTCGCGCGTATCAATCGCCGTACCAATCGTCATGATTTTACCAAGATTCTCTTCAACCAACCGATGGGTTAAAGCCAAATCCCCTTTGGTTTCCTGACCGTTCACAGAAGAAATATGAGACATATCAATCCCGTTGGCAGGGCCAATAACCCCGAGATAGCCGCGCTCATGCGCAAAACCAAACCGATCTGTATCCGTAACTTTTTGTGGAATAACGGGGAGTTTCAAAATCTGCCCGTCACGTTCCACTTCAAAGATCATTTCCTGATCTAAACGCAACATAACAAAGCGGCGAACCTCATCAAAACTGATAATAGGTACACCATCAATTGCGGTTACAACATCATGAGGAACAAAACCAGCCGCATCAGCGGCGCTCCCCACCTCAACACCCGTGACTTGAGGCGGAGTCACTGGACGACCAATTCCCATATAAAGAGAGGCAAGAATTAAAATAGCAAAAATAAAATTGATTGCGGGTCCAGCAAAAACAATCAAAGCACGTTTCCAAACCGGCTTTGAAAAAAACGCGACGGCTCTCTCTTCTTCCGTCATCTCGCGCTTATGCCCGGAACCATCTTCTATCTCCTCGGTATGTCCGGCACTGGCAGGATCCATATCCCCGAACATCTTGACATAACCGCCAAGCGGAAAGAGTGAAATTTTCCAACGCGTTCCTGATTTTGCAGTCCAACCAAAGATTTCCCGACCAAAACCGACCGAGAAAACTTCAACCCGCACGCCACATAAACGGGCAACAATATAATGTCCCCATTCGTGAACAAAAACGAGGATACCCAGTACAGCCAAGAAAGTAACACCATACGTCCAGACATTCCCCAAAACCAGATGAACCAGTTCAAATAATGAATCCATAAAGATTTATCCTATTTTTAATAGCAAACATGGCACTTAAGAAATTGTACCATATATAAAACGAACCTGTAGTTAACGTAGTTAATATAGAAAGATAACGATAAATACAAAGGGTAATCAAAGCAAATTTACGAAAATATTTCGAGAATATCACGAAAATTCACAAGAATCATAAAGGCAAAGACAAACCCGACACTCCCCGCCATCATATAGGCTTTAACCTTCGGTGTCGGCGGCTTACCGCGCACAGCCTCATACCCGTTAAACATTAAATGACCTCCGTCAAGCATAGGTAAAGGCAATAAATTCAAAAAACCAATATTCACAGATAAAATTGCCAGCAACCGGAAAAAAATAGAATATCCCAATATATCAGCCTGCCGCATTGTCCCTCCGGCCATTTCACCAATTTTGACGACTCCACCCAAATCACCCGTATCCTTCTTCCCGACCACCATTTGATACAAAACACCACACGTCTTACGAATAGCCATCCACGAAAACCGAATGCTCTCAATCGAACTGTCAAAAACTCCCAAAGCTTTGGTACGCGTTTTCTCAAAATCCCCATAAAACAATGATCCATAATTAACATGCTCGGGATCAAATAAAGCCTGATTGTTTTTCGGATCAAGGCGCAAACGATAATCCTTTGGCGGCTCATCCCCTTCCTTTTTAACCAATCCGAAATTAACAACCATATCCTTGCCCAGTCGTGAAATAATCAAGGAACGCGCAACATCTTTATCTCCGCCCGTAGGAATACCATCAACAGAATTAATAGCTTCAAGGTTCCACAGTCCATTTCCAAGGATAATTCCCATCACCTTACGACTGGTATCTTCTCCGAAATCTCCCTCATCTTTCATCACAGATAAGGAAATATTAAAATCCAGAACCTCCAACCCACGACGAACAATAACATCCAATGCCGCACCTGAATTTTTGGTCAGCTCTTTAATGTCTTCAAAACTCTCCGGTACATCCACATGATTAACCCTGACCAATTCATCACCAACCAGAATTCCTGAATGATCCGCCCCTGCCCCGATTTCAATCACATTAATCATAGGACTGGCAATTTCTTTACCATGAAACAGAAAAACCCCCGTCATAATCAGAAAAGCACAGATAAAATTCGCCAAAGGCCCTCCTAAGGCGATAAGACTTCGTTGCCCATTTGGCCTCGTCCACAACGCTCCGTCTTCATAAGCCTGCGTAAATTGTGCTTGGGCATTCACAAAAGGGGGCATTTCACCATGCATCACCACAAACCCGCCCAACGGAAAGAGACAAATCTTCCATCGCATACCGCGCTTATCCGTAACCCCGAATATCTCGCGCCCAAAACCAATAGAAAAGGCTTCAATCCGAACGCCGAACCGCCGCGCCATCAAATAATGCCCCATTTCATGAACAAACACGACAACGGTTAAAACCAGACATGTCACAATCACGTAATAGAAAAACATCTCCGCAAAATACATCAATACCTACTAACTTTCGCTTAAAGATTTAAGGCCAACCACACGGTATAAATCATCGCGTAATTCAGCAGAAAAATTATAAAATTCAGGCAATTTTATTTTAACCATTTTGTTAACCGCAGGAGAAAAAATCTTAATCACAAAACAAGATCTTCCTTGCCCTGCCTTGGTAAGCAATTCTTTGACATGGTCAATCTGTTCGGTATGATCCAAAAATAATTCAACTTCATGAACACGATCAATCAAAATCTCGTCAAGAGATTTAACGTCATGTACCATTAAGCGCACTTGTTCTTCTTTTTGCTCGGCATCCGCCGTCAACAGCAAGGATTTTCCAACATCGAGAAAACCCCTTGATCGTGCCAGAACTTCAGAAAATAAAACAACTTCATAAACACCCGAACTATCCGACAGTGTTAGAAAAGCAAACTTATTTCCAGACTTTGCTGAAATTTTTTCAGACTTTTTCAGCAAAACGCCAGCCATCTGAACCCGCATCACAGGGCGATCCTGCAAAGAGGATTCAACTTTTGAAAAACTGACAATTCGCATCCGCTCCAACTGTGCGACTTTAGAATCAAGAGGATGAGCCGACAGGTAAAACCCGATCGAAGAAAATTCATAAGACAATTTATCCAACGGAGACCATTCGGAAATATGGGGCAAATGCTGAGATGTCAAATCACTGGATGCAGTATCTTGCATGGCGAAAAGGCTATTCTGTGCACTATTGCGCTCTTCAGCCAAAGCTGCAGCATAATGCACTAATTTTTCTGCACCGACAAAAAGCTGCGCCCGATTAGGATAAATAGAATCAAATGCCCCTGCCGCAACCAGATTTTCAAATTGCTTTTTATTCAAGGATCGAGCATCCATCCGCTTAAGAAAATCCTCAAGATTTTTAAACACGCCATTTTTTTCACGCTCGGCAACCAAAGACTCCATAGCCTGCTCACCGACCCCCTTAATGGCCGCCAAAGCATATCGCACACAATTATTCTCGACCAAGAACTCTACACCGGATTTATTTATATCCGGCAACAACAAAGGAACATCCATCTGCTGTAACGCCTGACGAAAAACCGCAAGCTTATCCGTATTCCCCATATCAAGAGTCATAATCGCTGCCATAAATTCAACCGGATAATTAGCCTTAAGCCACGCCGTCTGATAAGCAACCAATGCATAAGCCGCCGCATGAGATTTGTTAAAACCATATCCCGCAAATTTTTCAATCTGTTCAAAAATTTCTGCGGCGCGTTCCGGCTTCACATCGGAATGAATTCCGGCTCCCTCGACAAAAATGGCACGTTGTTCATCCATTTCTGCCACAATTTTTTTACCCATAGCGCGACGAAGCAAATCTGCTCCACCAAGCGTATAACCGGATAAAATCTGTGCAGCCTGCATCACCTGTTCCTGATAAACCATGATCCCATAGGTTTCTTCCAGAATAGGTTTCAATTTCGGATGAAGATAATCAGGCTTTTCCCGTCCTTCCTTCACATCAATATATTTCGGAATATTATCCATTGGCCCGGGACGATACAAAGCGACAAGAGCAATAATATCTTCAAAACGGTTGGGCTTCATTTTGCGCAGCGTATCGCGCATTCCCGAACTTTCCAACTGGAACACACCGGTAGAATTTCCCGAAGAAATCATCTCGTACGATTTAGCATCATCAAGAGGAATTTTAAGAATATCAATCTCAACCCCTTGCGCAATTTTTATATACTCGACTGCCTTTTGAATAACCGTCAAAGTCTTCAAGCCCAAAAAGTCAAACTTGACCAAACCGGCCTGTTCGACATATTTCATGTTAAACTGCGTTGCCGGAATATCAGCGCGAGGATCACGATACAAAGGCACGAGCTTTTGCAACGGACGATCCCCGATCACAACCCCCGCAGCATGAGTTGACGCATGGCGATAAAGGCCTTCTAATTTCAATGCAACAGACAGCAATCGGTCAATTTGTTCGTCATCTCGTTTGGCACGTAATTCTGGATCACCAAGCAACGCCTCTTCCAAAGTCACAGGATTTGCCGGATTTGCCGGAATCATTTTTGCAATTTTATCAATCTGCCCGTAAGGCATTTGTAAAACACGTCCGACATCCCGCACCACCGCGCGTGCCTGAAGCTTTCCAAATGTAATAATCTGGGCGACATGGTCATGGCCATAGCGATCCTGAACATAGCGAATAACTTCATCACGCCTGTCTTGACAAAAATCGACATCAAAATCGGGCATGGAAACGCGTTCGGGATTAAGAAACCGTTCAAACAGCAAATTAAACCGCAAAGGGTCAAGATCGGTAATTTTCAACGCCCACGCAACTACCGATCCCGCACCAGACCCACGACCAGGCCCCACAGGAATATTATTTTCTTTTGCCCAGATAATAAAATCGGAAACAATCAAAAAGTAACCCGGAAATCCCATTCCGTTGATAATATCCAATTCGAAATCCAAACGATCCCGATAAGTCTTAGATATTGCCTGTCTTTCCGCCTCGTTTTGTTCCGCCGTAAAAACAAAATTCTCCAACCTCCACGTCAACCCGTCTTCGGAAAGAGCCCGCATTTCCTCAACTTCATTGCGACCACTTTCAGTTTGAAACGGTGGCAAGATCGGTTTTACGACAGACAAGAAATAGGAACATCTCTTGGCAATCACAATCGTGTTTTGCGTAGCTTCAGGTAAATCACTGAACAAATCAACCATTTCACTGGCAGATTTCAAATAATGATGTCGTGTAACCTTCCGCCGATCATCTTCGGAAATATAACGCCCATCCGCAATACACAATAACGCATCATGTGCCGCATAAAAATCAGCCGTCGGGAAATAACAATCATTGGTCGCAACCAACGGGATATTTTGGCGATACGCCAATTCGATTAACGCCTCTTCGATAAAATTTTCCGACGGATCATCATGCCTTTGAATCTCGATATAAAGACGATCCTCAAATATAGACGAAAGTAACTCTGCCTTTTCAAAAGCCGCTTCATTTTGCCTATGTAGTAAATTCTGGCCAATCGGCCCTTTCAGACCACCAGTTAAACAAATCAAACCATCCGAACACTCTTTCAACCAATCCCATTCGATACGGGGCTTTGATTGTCCATCCGATAATATAAAAGACCGTGAGATTAACTCGGATAAATTCAAATATCCGACCTCATTCTGCACCAATAAAACCAGATGATGTTCTTCTTCACCTATCAGAATACGCGCACCTAAAATAGGCTGAATACCGGCCTTGGACGCTTCAAGAGAAAATTCCATTGCGCCAAATAAATTACTTGAATCCGTAATCGCCACAGCAGGCATATTCATGGAGCGGATTTTTTTGACCAATAACTTGACAGGGATAGCACCCTCGGCCAGTGAATAAGCCGAATGAACATGAAGATGAACAAATTTATGTTCTAATGCTTCACTCATACCTCTTTCAACATTCCTTGATCCATAACCAGAATACGATCCATTTTTTGGGCAAGATCCATATTGTGGGTGGCAATCAACGCCCCGATACCGGAAGATTTGCTTTGTTCAATCAACAGATTAAACACCTCCCCCGCCGTCTTGGGATCAAGATTTCCTGTTGGCTCATCCGCCAGAAGAATAGACGGGTTATTGGCCAAAGCCCGAGCAATCGCCACCCGTTGCTGTTCACCACCCGATAACCGCGCCGGACGATGGTCAAAACGATGCCCCAATCCCAAACGCACCAAAAGCGGCTCGACATTCTTCCACGCCTGATCCTTGGACACACCGGCAATCATCTGTGGAATCATAACATTTTCTACGGCTGAAAATTCCGGCTGCAAAAAGTGAAATTGATAAACAAACCCAAGTTTTTTTCTACGCAACAAAGTCCGGTTATGGTCATTCAGTTCGGAAACATTCTGCCCATCGATAAAAACCTGTCCATCGGTAGGCTTATCCAACAACCCGACCATTTGAAGCAATGTTGACTTTCCGGCCCCAGAAGGCCCAACCAACGCTACAATTTCACCCGCAGAAATGGACAAAGAAACATCCTTGAAAATCGTCAAAGACATCTCACCTTGATGATGCGTTTTTTCCAAACCTTTTACTTGCAATAAAACTTTACTCATAACGCAAGGCCTCCACCGGATCGAGATTGGCGGCACGCTTCGCAGGATAAACAGTTGCAAGAATAGATATCACAACCGCAATCCCGATAATGAAGACAATCTCCATCCAATCAACCACAGCGGGAAGCTTGGACAGAAAATAAACTTCTCCAGGAAATAAATTGGTATTGGTCAACCCTTCAAAAAACCGACGGATAGACTCGATATTCACCGCAAACACAATCCCGAGCAAAGCACCCATAGCAGTCCCCGCAATCCCGACACTCGCCCCTGTCAAAATAAATATTTTCAAAATGCTCGACCGGAATGCGCCCATGGTTCGCATAATAGCAATGCCCCGCGCTTTGTCATTCACCAACATAATCATGCTCGAGATAATATTAAACGCGGCAATCAAAATAATCAGCAACAGAATAATAAACATAACATTGCGCTCGACCTCAACCGCTGAGAAAAAACTGGCATTGGAATCCCGCCAATCATAAACCCCTGCCCGACCATGCGTCACGACCGAAAGCGCGTCCTTGATCTTGCCGATTTTCTCGGGATGATCGGTCATAATCTCCAATAAATTGGCAGAGGTTTCAGGCATCTGGAAAAATTTCTGCGCACTATCAATCGGCATAAAGACATAACCGGAATTATATTCATACATTCCAACATCAAAAATCATCGCAATGCGGTACTGTCCTGTCCTAGGGATAGTCCCGAACGGCGAAGCCTTCCCATTGGGCGACATCAAAGTCATATTATCTCCGACGGACAACTCGAACCGTTCAGCCAATTTGACACCAATAGCCACAACATTTCCCGAAAAATCATCCATCGACCCGTCAATGACCGAAGAGGACAATAACGGCTTATGCTTGAAATACTCTTCTGTGAATCCTCGCGCCATCGCGCCACTGGCTTGCCCCTTGGATGTCACCAAAACTTGTCCTTCAACCACAGGAGCAGCAGACACAACACCATCAACATTTTCAAGATCACCAAGCAAAGCCTGATAATTTTGAATGGGACCGCCGGATACAAATACATTCAAATGCCCGTTTAATCCGACAATCCGGTCAACCAACTGGATATGAAATCCGTTCATCACCGACATAACAATTATCAAGGTCGCAACACCAATCATAATACCGATAAAAGAAAACGCGGCAATCACAGACACAAAGCCTTCCGCTTTTCGCGCCCGCAAATATCTCATCGCCATCATAATTTCAAATTGAGAGAACATGCTTATTTTTTATCTCCTAAAAATTGGCCGTAACAATCAGAATAACCGACTTCAATCTTCCAATCAGAACCAACAAAATCAATAACCTCCGCAGGAAAACAAAAAGGAGGAAATAGGCTTTGTTCATTAATTCGCGCAAATGTCATATGCGGCCAAAAATTTTCAAGACTTCTATTGAGGGGCAATAAATGAGATTGATTCAAAATTTTATGAACTTCTGCTTGTACTTGGCTTAAATCTTCAGTTTTCTGAACTTCCAATCCGATCCACAAATAAGATTTTTTACCAAGAACATCTCGACGAATATACATATGTTTAAATTGAATTACGACGGACAAAGAGACATCAAGCAATTTCTCCCTGATATTAGTAAGAATATGCCGATCATTACTTTTGAATTGTCCTAACGTAATATGAGGAAAGACAACATCAGATAAACAATATCCATCTTGAAAATCTAAAAAGAACTCTTGCGCAAAAGAAACAGCTTTGCGAGCGAAAATATTATCCGGTATTAAAACTATATTATAATACTCATCAGACATCAGGTTAATACGACTTTCCGATCAAAACCATACGGCCTTCATCTTCAAATGGCATACAACGTGTTGTCAAAGCATTGTCTTTACGATACACCGCCAAAGCTTCATCCGTTAACAACTCAACAGGAATTTTTGCAAATCCCAATTCAAGGGAGGTTTCAAAATACTCTTTCATCGCACCCGCCGTCTGACAGTCCACAACGCGCGATTTTGAATAGCTTTGTGAAGTCTTCAACATCGAGTGATGCATATCATCCAGAATATTTTTAATCGACCCGATAAACTCGTCAACCGAGCAAGATGTTTTGGACTCTCTGCCCAAATCGCGCCGTGTATGAGTCAATTTCCCTTCTTCGACTTCACGTCCACCCACTTCAACACGAAGAGGGACACCGCGCTTGATAGCCGCCCACATTTTATCCGGTGCACGCGCATCCGATAAATCAATATGAACCCGAACACCGACCGCTTTAAGTTGCGCCGCAATGTTTTGAGCATATTCAATCACAGCAGCAGCCCCATCATCACCTTTGGTAATAGGTAGAATAATAACCTGTTGCGGAGCAATACGAGGCGGCATTTTTAAACCATCATCATCCCCATGGGTCATAATCAAACCACCGATAGAACGGGTCGATAATCCCCATGATGTTGTATGGGCGAAATGTTCGCTTCCATCACGACCTTGGAATTTAATCCCGCAGGATTTAGAAAAATTCTGACCAAGATTATGAGACGTCGCCGCTTGCAACGCCTTACCATCTTGCATCATTGATTCAATAGAATAGGTACGAACCGCACCAGGAAATCTTTCATCCGCCGTTTTTTCACCACAAAACGGAGACATTGCCAGAAAATCAACATACAAGGAGCGATAAACTTCCAACATTTTACGAGCATCAGCCTCGGCCTGCTCGGCAGTTTCAAAAGCATTATGGCCTTCTTGCCACAAAAATTCGGAAGTCCGCAGAAATAACCGTGTCCGCATTTCCCAACGCATAACATTACACCATTGGTTCAACAGCAAAGGCAAATCACGATAGGATTGAACCCATTTTGACATTGAATCTCCGATAATGGTTTCAGATGTCGGACGAATAACAAATGGCTCTTCCAATTCCGCAGACGGAGACGGAATAAGCTTTCCTTCAGGACCCATTTCCAGACGGTGATGAGTTACAACTGCACATTCCTTGGCAAAACCATCAACATGCTCGGCTTCACGGGAAATAAAACTCAACGGAATCAGCAAAGGGAAATAAGCATTTTGAACCCCTTCATCTTTGATTTTATCATCCAGAGCGCGTTGAATTTGTTCCCACAAACCATAACCATACGGCTTAATCACCATAGACCCGCGAACCGGAGAGTTTTCAGCCAGATCAGCAGCTTTAACAACCGATTGATACCACTCCGCAAAATTATCTGCCCGCGTAGGTATAATGGCCGTACGTTGTGGGGTCGCTGTTGCGACCTTTTGTGATTGAGTCATGTTCGACCTCTAGGATAATGATTATAAAAAATTATAAAATAGCCACAATAAAACAGACTAGCGACTCATATTCACTGTGCTGCGAGGCAAATCAAACGCCGCTTTTGGTTTTGGAGGCTCAACTGTCATCGAACTGGCCACAGAACCAGCTTCAGGTTTTGTTTCAGGAACAACACGCACAGGTGCCGGAGGCTCAGGATTTTTCCGTGTATCGACACCACAAAAAGACGCTACATTTTCAGAAATATCCTGACCGTTATATTCAACACGTCCATCATTATACAGTTTCAAATTACCGACGACCGCTTCGGTCTCGACACCATCTCCCAAAGGAATATTCATAGCCTTACCCAAATCAACACTCAAAGGAACTTCCAGATATTCTGGCGCAGGGATAGGCGACGGAGCAAGATCCGCAGGAACAACCACATTACCATCCACATCAACCCCTGACTGAAAAGCAACATCAGATGCAACAAAATGCTTCTCGCATATGACTTTTGCCACTGCGATTGAAGAGCTGACACCATCGGTTTTATCAGCAGCAACAGCAGCATTGCCCCAAAGCAGTAAAGATAAAACAGGCGTTAGAAACAAATTCAGGTACATTTTCATTGCGGAGACTCCATCAAATTATCTTGTTCGGCCATTTTAGCAGCCATGTCATGAAAACTTATGACATTTGAAGCAATCAGTCCATAAACAACCACCCATAATAGACAAGAAATCAATGTCGTGACCAAAAACTTTTTCCCTAATCTTGGAAGATCCGGCGCACTTTGCATATTTCCTTCCTGCGGACTGGAAGAAGGACGATTGCCCCAAGGAAGAACAGTAAATAACGTGACCCACCAGATCATCAAAAAAACAACGATGCCGCTAATCCAGCCCATTTTTAAACTAAACTCTTAATAAATGGATAGAAACTTTTGGTTTAAAACCAAAAACATTGGTTAGATAACGCCGACATGCCACGCGCAAATCCTCTTCGATCCGGATTTCATCCACAACACCGTCATCCGACAGATCAACCAGAGTATCTTCGATTTCCTGCTGTAAATCTCCCAGAATATCTTGTTCGCCTTCATCCGCGCCATCAATCATTCCGATCAAGGTCATCTGCGGGTCAAAAACTAGAACACCTGACGCATTAATCGCCACGGTAATATGTGCGGCTCCTGAAAATTGTAATTTTCGGCGTTCTTGAATAGCCACGTGGTCAGACGGAATAATCCGCTGCGGCTCAACCGCCAGAACCCCCGTTTGAACATGATCGACCAAGACCGGAGTCCCGGGTGCCAAACGAATCACCGAACCATTCTGGGGAATAATAGTCTGTGGAATATTACATTCTTTTGCCAATGATGATTGGGCTTCCAACATCAGATATTCACCATGAACAGGCACAACCAATTCAGGCTTCAACCATGAAAACATATCACGAATTTCATCACGGTATGGATGTCCCGACACATGAATCTTATACCCCGCATTGCTGCCGTCAATCACACGCACACCCGATGCACTCAAATGATTTTTTATTAAATTAATATCTTTTTCATTTCCAGGAATAGCCTTGGAAGAAAAGACCGCAACATCTTGCCGCCCCATCTTGAGCCCCTTCCAGTCCCCACGGGCAATCCGCGCCAAAGCAGCACGAGACTCTCCTTGAGATCCAGTCGCAATAATCAAAATTTTATCAGCAGATAAACGAGGTAAATCACGCTCGGAAACAAAATCCTGAATATCCCCCAGATACCCGCATTCCCGCGCATTGGAAACCATACGGTGCAAAGACCGTCCTAACAAACATACGCTGCGCCCCGCTTTTTCAGCTGCGCGACAAATACTCTGGATCCGCCCGACATTGGACGCAAAAATCGTCACCAGAATCCGCCCGTCAATCCCTTGGAAAACTTTACCCAAACCAGCTTCGACATCGGTTTCTGATCCGGCACGACCAGGGATAGGCGCATTGGTTGAATCTCCGATATAAGCCAAAACGCCGCTCTCTCCCACAGCCCGCAAAGCAGCTTCATCTGTTTGGACTCCAAGCACAGGCGCGGGGTCAAGATTCCAATCTCCCGAATGAACCACCCGCCCATAACGGGTAGAAATAACCGTTAAAACAGCCTGCGGAATAGAATGCGCAACATGAATAAATTTCAAAGAAAACGGATCAAGATCAAGCTCGTTTTCACAATCCACCTCGATAATTTTTGCATCCTTGCAATTCGGAAAATCATGGAACTTCGCCCGCAAAACCGCAGCTGTAAATTTCGTACAATAAATCGGACATTTTAAACGAGGCCACAGATAAGGAACAGCGCCGACATGATCTTCATGCGCATGGGTAACCACCAGACCGGCAATATCCTTTTTATACGCTTCAATAAATTTCGGATCAGGAAGAAAAATATCAACATTGGGAAAGCGTTCATCAGCAAACCCGATCCCACAATCCATAATCAACCACTTGCCATCACAACAATAAAGATTGAAATTAACGCCAAACTGCTCGCTCCCGCCAAGAGGAACAAAATGAAGGCCTTGCGCAAAATCTGATTTATCTATTTTTTTCATGATGGCGAGACACTATAGAGTTTTCACCCGTTGGTAAATGCTCAAAAGCCCTTTCAGGGTCAACTCTTCATCAACAATCGAGATCACCGGCAAAACCTCTTTGAATAATGGAGCCAAGCCCCCTGTTGCAATAACGTAAGGTGAACTGCCATATTCTGCACAGATACGGGCAATCAACCCCTCTACCAACCCGGCATAGCCGTAAAAGACCCCAGATTGCATAGCTTCGACCGTGTTGGTGCCAATTACTTTTGGCGGGCGCGCCACACTGATTTTCGGCAGTTTTGCAGCCGCTGCATGAAGTGCAGCCATCGATAAATTAACCCCTGGTGCAATAATCCCGCCCATAAAAGCACCATCAAAACCAATCACATCAATTGTGGTGGCCGTACCAAAATCAACAACAATAGAATCCTTTTTGTAATGCTCGCGAATGCTCACCGCATTAACAATCCGGTCTGCGCCCAGTTCTTGCGGGCGGTCAATATGAATGGCAATTCCGATTTGCTCTGCCGTAATGTCCGATCCGATAAAAGCAGGCTCTAACCCAAATCCCTTCTGGCAAAATTCCCGCAAGGAAAAATTAGCATCCGGCACCACTGAAGAAATAATCACATCAAGCACATGATCCAACGTGACTTTGGACAATTCAAAATGTTGGGAAATAAACGCCAGATATTCATCTGCCGTCCGCGCCGCATCAGTCTTGCAACGCCAGATACCTTTCAAATCATCCCCGTCATATAACGCAAAAACCACATTGGTATTCCCGCAATCCACTACGAACAACATGACTATAAATCCTTTCCAAAAAACACATCGGCGGAGTGAACAATTTTCATTCCTGCTCCATTATCCATTTTTACCCTTAAAGCTCCGTCTGACTCAAGTCCATCGAATACACCGGAAAAACTTTCCTGAAGCGTGCGAACCGTTATAACTTGGCCCAACCCACGCGCCCGATCCAGCCATCGATCTAAAAGGACAAGAAACCCATCGCACTCCAAAACACCCATCTGGGCATCCAGATTCACCAAAAAACGATCCAGAAAATCGACAACGCCAACATCATTTGACAACACTTGATTGAGATAGGCAGCGTCTTCCGGTGCATGAGAAATATTTAATCCAATCCCCATCAATAAATAGGGCTCATGAATTTCCAATAAAATACCCGCAAGTTTTTTGCCATTGATCCAAACATCATTCGGCCATTTATGTTCAATACAACACTCTTCCCCGACAAATTCCAAAACAGTTTGAGACAATGCAACCGCCGCCACAAAAGAATAATTGGCAGCCAACGCCACATCGAATGTCATCGGCACAGAAAATGTTGCCTGAAGATTCCCCGATAAAGATGACCAACCGCGCCCTGCCCGACCACGCCCCGATGTCTGGTGATCTGCCCGCACAACGAAAAAACCCGAAGCTCCCTCCGCAATCAATTGTTTAGCAACATCCTGCGTACTGGTCACTTCGGGGAAATAATGGATTGCCCAACGGGAAGGCATAAACAAAGTCATTAAGGGAACAATGACCCCGCCGCAATTTGCGCCTGATCCAACAAAGCATTCGGCAAAACCGTAAAGACCAGAATAAATACGACAGATCCAACCATAACAATTTTGCGTGAAATTGAACAATCGCAATCAAACGCACCAATTGGCTCATCAAACAACATCACTTTTATCACGCGCAAATAATAATAGGACGCAACGACCGATGCAAGAACACCAAGCACCGCAACCGTAAAAAATCCTCCAGCAACCGCAGCTTGAAACACAAACAATTTGGCAAAAAATCCGGCCATGGGCGGCAAACCGCTCATAGAAAACAACAACGCCACCAAAGAATAGGCCATAAACGGAGCTTTTTTTCCAAGACCGGCAAAATCAGAAATATTTTCCAAAGCAACACCTTGCCGTTTCAACCCCATCAATACAGCAAAAACACCAGCCGTCATAATCATGTAAATCATCAGATAAAGAATAACCGAGGCCACGCCTTCCGGCTCACCAGATAACAACCCCAATAAGGCATAACCCATATTGGCAATCGATGAATAAGCAATCAGACGTTTGAAATTTTGCTGTGCCAAACCGGCAAACGCCCCGACAATCATTGATCCCAAAGCCACAAAAATCAAGATTTGCGAAGCCTGATCGTGAAGAGACGCAAAAGGCCCTGTCAAAAGGCGAATAATCAAACCAAATGCAGCAACCTTTGGCACAATCGCAAATAAAGCCGTCACAGATGTCGGCGCTCCTTGATAAACATCAGGTGTCCACATGTGAAAAGGTACCCCGGAAATTTTGAACACCAAACCGGCAAGAATAAAAACCATCCCGACCATTGCCCCCGCCGGTAATTCCAACGGAGAAAGCGCAGCCCCAATACCGGCATAAGACAATGTTCCGGTAAATCCATAAACCAATGAAATCCCAAACAGCAAAAGTCCGGAAGACAACGCCCCAAGAATAAAATATTTCAAACCCGCCTCTGCGGATGCCAAACGATCCCGCCGAACCGCAGCCAAAACATAAAGGCACAAAGACGATAATTCCAATGAAACGTAAAGGGCAAGCAAATTATTAGCCGACACCATAAACAACATTCCAACACCAGATAAAAGATACAGCAAAGGAATTTCAAACTTCAAAACCTGATTTTCTTTGAGCCAGCTAACCGACAACAACGTTGAAACCAACAACCCCGCAAAAATCACCAACCGCATCCATACGGAAAAACCATCAACAATAATCATACCGCCCAAAGTATCCAACGGACGCCCGTCATCATACCCCAACAACAAACATCCACCGACTGCAAAAATAGCCACCACAGCAGACAGGATAAACGAGACACTGGACGTTCCACGCAACGCCCCCAACATAAGCAGCAGCAATCCCGCACACACCGTAAAAATTTCCGGCATTAAAGGGCTAACCATCATCCAGTTCCAAGCTGACATATTATTCACCCATCTCGTTTTCTACAGGTTCATTCTGTACTTGCGGCACTTGCGGTACTTGAGTTCCCAATTTCGTGTGATATTGCTCCAATAAATTCTCAATCGCAGGAGCCGTCCGGTCAAGAACATAGGCCGGAGCAACCCCCAACCATAAAACCAGAACAACCAATGGCAGAAAATATGCTTTTTCGACAAAAGACATATCACTCATTGCCGCCGCATCATCATTAACCTTGGGGCCAAAAACCAGTTTACGGGTTAACAGCAACATATAAGCAGCCCCCAACACAACACCAGTCGCAGCCAATGTCGCTGTCAGCGTATCAACCTTATATGCCCCCAACAGAGCAAGGAATTCACCGACAAATCCCGATGTCCCGGGCAAACCGACCGAACCCAGCATCAAGATCACAAACACACAGGCATAAATCGGCATATTTTTAGAAAGATTGCCGTAACGGTTAATCTCGCGCGTATGCAACCGATTATAAACAACACCAATCGCAAGGAACAAAGCAGCAGACACAACACCATGACTAATCATCTGAAAGACAGCGCCCTGCACACCTTGCATATTAAGGGAAAAAATACCCAAGGTCACAAACCCCATATGGGCAACCGAAGAATACGCAATCATCTTTTTCATGTCTTGCTGCGCTAAGGCCACAAGCGATGTGTAGATAATAGCAATCACACTCAACCCGAACACCATCGGAATAAAATATTCGGTCGCATCAGGAAACATCGGCACAGAGAATCTCAAGAACCCGTAACCACCCATTTTCAACAACACACCGGCCAGAATAACCGACCCTGCTGTTGGTGCTTCAACGTGAGCATCGGGCAACCACGTATGAACCGGCCACATCGGCATTTTAACCGCAAAACTGGAAAAGAAGGCCAACCACAACCACATTTGCATGTGAGGAGGAAATTCAGCCCCCATCAAAGTCGGAATATCTGCCGTCCCCGTTTGAGCAATCATGGTCAACAGAGCCACCAGCATCAACACAGAGCCCAAAAGCGTATAAAGAAAAAACTTGAATGACGCATAAACACGCCGCTCTCCGCCCCAAACACCGATAATAATAAACATCGGAATTAGAACACCTTCGAAGAACAGGTAAAACAAAATGGCATCCAGCGCACAAAATGTACCGATCATAAAGGTTTCAAGCATCAAAAAAGCAATCAGATATTCTTTCAACCGCATAGAAACCGAATTCCAGCTGGCCAGAATACAAATTGGTGTCAGAAAAGCCGAAAGAACAACAAAGAACAGAGAAATACCATCAATCCCCATATGATAGGAAATCCCGACCGACTCAAACCAGATCTTCTTTTCGACAAACTGGAATTCCGCAATCAGAGGATCAAAATTGACCAGCATCACAACCGATAAAATAAAGGTCAGGCCGCTCACCAACAGAGCAACCATCTTGATACGAAACATGGCCGCTTCGCTTTGCCCACGAACCAACAACAACAAAACCGCCCCGATTAAAGGCAGAAAAGTCATGAGAGAGAGAATTGGAAATTCGTTCATAATATGAATATCTCTTAACTAAAATTCAGCAATCCAGTAGCAAAAGCGATCCAAGAAACCAAAGCCAAAAGCCCGATCATCATCACAAACGCATATTGATACACAAATCCCGACTGGAATTTGGAAACCATCTGGCCAACTTTACGGCATACAGCAGCAATTCCATCAGGCCCCAAGCCGTCAATCAAAGCTTTATCACCACCAATCCACAATCCCTTGCCCAAAGCAACAATAGGCTTGACCAAAACAGCCTCATAAATCTCATCAAAAAACCATTTACGGTACAACAAAATATAAATTGGCTTGAAAACACGAACAAAGAACGCCGGAATGGATGGAATAAACATATAAGCCAGATAAGCCATCAAGAGCCCAAATCCGGCATCAATAACAGGTAAAATCTTAACCCATGTCGCAACATGATGGGCAGCAGCAACAGTATCATTTACTTTTTGAACAAAAATACTCTTACCAAAGAACGCTTCTTTATCCAGTAAAGGCAAGCCTGCCACGGTCGCCATCACCTCTTCACGCACCGGAGTTTTAATCTGATCTTCGGTCGCAATTTCCATTTCTTCTTCAAGCTCGCTTGCCATCTCACCCGAAGAGGCATGGTGCAACGTCAGCTCATGAGGCACACCGGAAAAACCACCATAAAGAACAGCACCGGAAAACATTGCCCCAATCGCCAGAACGGCCAAAGGAACAGTCATCACGGCAGGAGATTCATGAACATGATCCATCACATGATGATCCGCACGTGGCTTCCCATGGAACGTCATAATAATAAGTCGCCAAGAATAAAACGCTGTCATAGCAGCCGCCGCAATCCCCATCCAATAAGCGAATTGCCCGAACCAGCTATGCGAAGCCCATGCAGATTCCAAAATCAAATCTTTTGAATAATATCCCGCAAAAAATGGAACACCTGCCAATGCTAACGACCCGATCCACATCATAATATAAGTAAACGGAATAAGCTTCCAGATTCCGCCCATCTTACGCATATCCTGCTCATTGGACATCGCGTGAATAACAGACCCCGCACCAAGGAAAAGTAACGCTTTAAAAAAAGCATGAGTCACAAGATGAAACATCGCAGCCGAATAAGCCGAAACACCCAACGCAAAAAACATATACCCCAATTGGGACATAGTCGAATAAGCAATCACGCGTTTAATATCAAACTGGGTCATCCCGATGGTTGCCGCCACAAACGCCGTTACGGCGCCAAACAAACACACAACCATCAACGCATCCGGCGCATATTCGAATACAGGTGAAAAACGGGCAACCAAGAACACGCCTGCCGTCACCATAGTCGCCGCGTGAATCAAAGCCGAAACAGGCGTAGGCCCTTCCATCGCATCCGGCAACCATGTGTGAAGCCCCAACTGAGCCGATTTTCCAACAGCCCCGATAAACAACAACAAGCACAATAATGTTAAAGCATGAAACTCATATCCAAAGAACGTGAACATATCAGAAGACTTGGACGCCGCCGCATTAAAAATTCCGTCAAACTGGATTGTCCCGAAAATAACAAATGCCGTCATAATCCCGAGTGTCAGCCCCAAATCACCAACACGGTTCACGATAAACGCCTTAACAGAGGCCGCATTGGCAGACGGCTTGTGATACCAGAACCCGATCAACAGGTAAGACGCCAAACCGACCCCTTCCCATCCAAAAAACAACTGAAGCAGATTATCCGCCGTCACCAGCATCAACATCGCAAAAGTAAACAAAGACAAATACGCCATAAACCGCGATTTTGATTCGTCATGACTCATGTATCCAATAGAATAGAAATGGACACAAGCCGACACAATATTGACCACACACATCATCAATACAGACAACTGATCCATCCGCAGCGTCCACGCCACTTCAAAATCTCCAGAAGAAATCCACGTCATAACAGGCAATGTCTGTGGCGACATGCCTAACACAACAGAAAAAAACAATTTCACAGAAATCATCGCAGCAAGAAGAACACCAGCACATGTCACAACCTGAGAAAAAGCATCACCAAACTTCCGTCCCAACAATCCAGCGAGAAGGAAAGCTATAAGAGGCGCAAAAACTGCCATATAATCGATCATGCAAACACCTTAAAAAAATCCTCGGGACTATCCCTTGAGCGAAGAAAGATCTTCAACCGCAATTGATCCCTTATTCCGGAAGAATGTCACCAGAATAGCCAGACCAATTGCCGCTTCGGCAGCAGCAACAGTCAACACAAACATGGTAAAGATCTGCCCACTCAAATCATTGAGAAACGAAGAAAACGCAACGAAATTAATATTAACAGCCAAAAGCATCAACTCAATCGACATCAAAATAACAATCACATTTTTGCGATTAAGAAAAATCCCGAACACACCCATCGTAAACAAAAGGGCCGCCAAGGTTAAATAATGGAAAAGACCGATTTCAAACATGGTCAACACCTGCCCCGCTGGAAACTTTTTGAATAGTCATCGCTTCGGATTGCTGACGCGAAACTTGTTCTGCCACTTTTTGACGCAAAACACCTGAACGGGTTCTATGAGTCAAAACAATCGCCCCGATCATGGCAACCAGCAAAATCAAGCCCGAGACCTGAAACGGAAAAACATAATCTGTATAAAGCACTGCGCCCAAAGCGCGGGTATTATCGACAGCCACAGCAGGATCAATCGCAGTTTGAGCAGGAATTTCAGGCCACGCACTATAGAGCACAACCAATTCGGCCAATAAAAGACCGCCAAGAGCAAGTCCAAAAGGAACAAATTGCATCGCCCCTTTGCGCAAATCCGAAAAATTAATATCCAGCATCATCACAACAAACAAGAATAGAACGGCAACCGCGCCGACATACACAATCACAAGGATCATCGCAACAAATTCAGCACCCAGCAGAACGAAAAGTCCCGCTGCATTGAAAAAAGCCAAGATCAGAAACAGCACCGAATAAACAGGGTTTCGTGCAGAAATCACGAAAAACGCGCTCACGAGCAAAAGGAAAGAAAACAGATAAAAAGCTATAACCCCGATCATGGGACGGACTCGCATTGTAAGTTGCCAAAAAGCACCATATTTCTAATGCGTTGCACCTGATTCCGCAAGCGCATACACGAAAAAAAATCGACTTTTCCGAATTGAAATGCACCAAAGGTCTGAAAATGTATAAAAAAGGAGAATCAATCAAAAGAGGTTAATCAAACAGCTTATCAATATCATTCTGTGATGAAGCGTGATTTTCCGTAGAATCGCGAACACCACCAGCCATTGGATCCGGTGTAACGTCAACTCCCAACTTTCCTAACGTCGAACTGATATGTTCTTCAATTGTCTGAATGGATTCCAGAATTTTACGAATACGCTGTCCGGTCAAATCCTGGAAACTGCAGGCCACAAGAATAGCCTCAATATCGCTACGCGTTTCTTCCATGAACTTTTGACGAGCATCTTCACCAGAAAGCCCATCATCACTACCGATACGTCGAGAAATTCGGTCGGCAGCATCCATAATCTGCGTTGCGGCATCTTCGGTTGTTTTAATCACAGCCTCCAACTCGACACCGGTATTGGCCGCAGTCCCGCCATCACCATGAAAACTGATGGCCGCCAAGGCGTTTAGAATTTCGGAAAATCGTCCTGCCAAACCCTCTTCAGCCATATCAAGCTGCTGGGACGTTGCATTAATTTCCATAGATATCTCATCAAAGCGACGACGAACAAATCGTTCCATTGAATCAAGCTGCTCTTTCATGGACCCAACCAACAGCATGACAGACTCGATATTGCGACCTTCGCTAACATCAGCCTTTAACATCATTTTTGTAGAATCCACGAGAAAGCCCCTGCCCTAAAATCTGCAAACATATCTGAGTATATAACGCAGTGGTTAACAAGAAAATAAGCATAAGGGCAAAAAAGACACCCCTTGCAATCTGCATCTACCGGTATGGCGCCGTCACAGATAAATTCCGCGCAATCTGCGCTTCCCAACGATCACCGTTATCCAAAAGACGGGATTTATTATAAAAAAGCTCGTCACGGGTTTCAGTTGCAAACTCAAAATTCGGCCCTTCAACAATCGCATCAACCGGACAAGCTTCCTGACACAGACCACAATAAATACATTTGGTCATATCAATATCATAGCGCGTTGTCCGGCGTGACCCATCATCGCGCGGTTCGGCCTCAATCGTAATCGCCAAAGCCGGACAAATGGCCTCACATAATTTACAAGCAATGCAACGCTCTTCCCCATTCGGGTAACGACGCAAAGCATGCTCCCCACGAAAGCGCGGCGAAATAGGCCCTTTCTCGTAAGGATAGTTAATCGTCACTCGCGGAACAAAAAACATATACTTCAAGGTCAAGAGCATCCCTTTGATAATCTCGATCAGTAAAAACGAACGGGCGATACGGAGTGCTGACATAATTTTAACTTTCCTTATCCTTGAGCCGGGACGGCATTCATATAAATCAACGCACCGGCAACCACAACAACCCAAGCCATCGAAAATGGCAAAAAGACTTTCCAACCCAGACGCATCAACTGATCATAACGGTAACGGGGAAATGTCGCGCGCGTCCAGAAAAAGAAGAACAACACAGCGCACACTTTAAGAACGAACCAAACAGGCCCCGGAACAAACGCCAAAGTGTCAATACCGAAAGGCGGCAACCATCCACCCAAAAACAAAACAGTGGTGATCGCCCCCATCAACACCATATTCATGTATTCACCTAGAAAGAACAAAACGAATGTACCGGCAGAATATTCGACCATAAACCCGCCGGATAATTCGGACTCACCTTCCGGCAAATCAAATGGAGCGCGATTGGTTTCTGCCAAAATGGACACAAGAAAAATCACCAGCATCGGAAGCAAAAGTAATTGCATCCACCACGTCCGCTCGGCCAAAACAATCTCGGACAAATTCATCGAACCGGTGCAAAGAATAACCGTAACAATCACCAGCCCCATCGACACTTCGTAAGACACCATCTGCGACGCAGACCGTAACCCACCCAGAAATGCATATTTCGAGTTAGAAGCCCATCCCGCCATAATCACGCCGTAAACGCCGAGCGAAGACACTGCAAACAAAAACAAAACCCCGACATTAATGTTCGATAACACCAATTGCGCGCCAACAGGAATAACCGACCACGACACCAAAGCCAGAGATAAAATCAAAATAGGAGCCAGAAAAAACACAGGTCGATTGGCCTGCGTTGGAATAATGGTTTCTTTGGACAATAATTTAAACGCATCGGCAAATGGCTGGAGTAATCCGAAAGGCCCGACAGTCATCGGTCCCTGACGACGCTGCATCGCACCCAAGACTTTACGTTCGGCATAAGTGACAAAAGCAACAAACACCATGATGATAACAGCAAACACAACAATCGTTGCCACGACCGCCAAAGCCTGTAACCAGAAATTCTCACTTAAACCAATCAACAACTCTAACATTTTCGTTCCTTAGTGTCCCATCTCATACGGTTTAGCCAATGGTAAAATCATTTTCAAATCAGGGTCGTATTTTTGGATAATCGGCAAAGCTCCGCCCGAGTTCCACAACGCCGCAATGCCAGAATTCAACATATTGAGCAATTCCTGTTCACCCTTTTTAACCGACATGCCAACCGGATAAACAACAGGACGAGCCTCGTTTATCATCTTCAATTTTGGAGAATTCATGGCATTAAATCCATCAACCGGAGGCTTGTCGATATAAACAGCATCGGCTTTTCCAGTGATAACTTGCATCATCAATGACGCGGCGTCGGACGTTGCAGGAAGAGTTGAAAGGCTGGCTTTAGGAAAGCGACGCTCGACCAGATCGGCACTAATATCTCCATCCATTCCTATAAAACGAACAGATTCATTATTAAGATCCCCAATTGACGAAATGACCTGATTATCCTCACGCACAAAAATATAAATTGGGCCGAAATAAGCAGGCATCGAATAATCAACAAACTTCATCGCCGAAAAAACATACGGTCCATCATTACACACCGCATCAATTTTTCCACGATTCAAATCTTCAGCTTGCTGACCGACAATGATTTCAACATATTCGATTTTAACATCCAAAATTTGAGCCACGGCATTATAAAAATCAACGCCAAACCCGCTCATAACCGCAGTATTGGCATCCTTTTCAAAATAAGGCGGCCACAACATCACACCACACCGCAAAGTATTCGTTCTTATAACCCGATCATACGCACTCCCTTTCCCTTCATCCGCAAAAGACGGTAGAGAAAACAAACAAAAGAGAATGACCAGAAGAACTTTTTTCAATCTCTACTCCGCAGCTTCGGCAATAACCGCAGCCTCTTTTATAAATTCATACGTACATTTTGCCATTGTCGGAGACAATCGGCTGATCGCATTCGTCATATAATAATTGTCAATTGGCGAATGGAACGGGTGCTTGCGAATATCACCAGCGACGCCAAAAGCCGCCCATTCAGAGAGAATAACAGACCCAATCTTCCCGAAATGATCATAATCCCTGACCAACCGCGCCCGCAACTGATGCAGACTATCATAAGGTAAAGTTTTACCGGCTTTCTCAGACAAAGCGCGAATGATCTTCCAATCTTCACGGGCTTCACCAGGCGCAGAAACAGCCTTCTTGCCGATCTGAACGCGCCCTTCCGTATTCACATACAAACCGTCTTTTTCAGTATAAGCCGCCCCTGGCAAAACAATATCAGCCCGCACAGCTCCTTGATCTCCATGGTGACCTTGATAAATCACAAAAGTATTTTTACCCAAAGACGCTTCGACATTGAATTCATCAACACCGAGCAAATAAGCAACATCCAATTCGTTTTTCTGAGAGGCCAACAAAATGCCATAAGCATTTAAGCCTTTGCCCTGCGGCACAAAGCCAATATCCAGAGCCCCAACACGTGAAGCCGCTGTCTGCAAAACATTAAATCCGTTCCAACCATCCTTCACGACACCTATTTGGGTTGCAAATTCATACAAAGCCGCATGAATTGCCTCGCCATCAGGCCGCAAAAAAGCTCCTTGACCAACAATGATAACCGGATTTTTAGCCGCTTTCAGAACATCGAAAAAGCTATGCCCCTCTGCCAAAGACTCAGGCCCTGACCCAATATAAGTATAAGGATAGGTCAAATCATTTTGTTCACCGATCAAACCGATTTTTACACGATTGGCCAACCATGCCTTACGGATGCGGGCATTCACAAGTGGGGCTTCCCAACGTGGATTTGATCCGACCAGCAAAATCGCATCGGCTCGTTCCAATCCGGCAATACCGGTATTCATCACATAACCACACCGCTGGGATACATCAAACAAAGTACCATCCGTCCGGCAATCAAGATTTTTAACACCCAAAGAGGCCATAAAATCTTTCAAAGCCATCATAGATTCGGTATCGCACAAAGAGCCAACCATAGCGGCAACACGGTCAGCAGATGTTCCGACAAGTTTTTCAGCGGCTTTGGACAAAGCATCATCCCAACTCGCAACCCGCAACTCGCCACTTACTTCATCACGAATATAAGGACGATCAAGCCGCGCACGCTTCAAACCATCAATCGCATATCGCGATTTATCGGCCATCCATTCTTCATTTACATCTTCATTCAAGCGCGGAAGAACACGCATCACTTCGTTACCACGAGAATCAATGCGGATATTGGTTCCGACCGCGTCGTGGACATCAATTGATTCTGTTTTGCGCAATTCCCATGGCCGCGCCGTAAACGCATAAGGCTTTGACGTCAAAGCTCCGACAGGGCACACATCGACCAGATTACCCGACAGCTCGGAATGAATGGCCTTTTGAACAAAGGTTGTAATTTCGGCATCTTCCCCACGATTCATCATGCCAATATCCGACACACCGGCAATTTCCTCGGAAAAACGGACACAACGCGTACACTGAATACAGCGGGTCATCACCGTTTTAATCAAAGGCCCCATATCAGGATCAACCTTTGAACGCTTGTCTTCGGTATAGCGGGAACGATCAAAGCCAAAGCCAAAAGCTTGATCTTGCAAATCACATTCTCCGCCCTGATCGCAAATAGGACAATCCAGCGGGTGATTAATCAACATCATTTCCATCACGCCATGACGCGCTTTGGTCACAAGAGGTGATTCGGTGACCACTTCCATGTTCTCTCCACACGCCATAGCGCAGGATGCAACAGGTTTAGGAGCCCCTTTGACCTCGACCAGACACATCCGGCAATTCGCAGGCACGCTCAATTTATCATGATAACAAAAACGCGGGACTTCATATCCCAGCATTTCCGCAGCCTGAAGGATAGACGTTCCGGCAGAAACTTCGATTTCGGTATTATTGATTTTCAACTTTGGCATAATATAAAGACTCGGATTTCCGATTAAATTCAGACAACGAGTCCTAGCATATTGAACAATCAGAGAAAATGCCCAATTAACGGCCAAACCCACATTTTTTTCTTATTTTAGGATCTTCAGTGTAATCGGACATCCTGCCGAAACTATTGGTCTCGATATAAGCGCGAAGTTCCGGGGAAGGAGGAGAGGACGTGTCTTTTCGATAACCATACAATGTCCGGACATAAGTGATAATGTCCTCTGGATTTGCAACCTGAACGACTCCCTTGGTATAACAATCGCACGCCTTCACCAGCCGTTGACGTAACTCTGGATCAGTCTCAGGTGTAAAATCATCCCCATATTCTGTCATATAGCCTTGATAGTATTGCATACAACTCGATCGAAAAAGATGCTCGGCATACATCTGGCTCATATTTTGAGCGACCACCTTTTCCTTATCATCCATTTTCCGCAATTCCGCCGCGCGGACATCGAGGTTAATAAAAATAAATACAATAAAAAACAAAGGGATATAAGAAAATCTTAAAGTCATACCTTCACCAATCATCCGCAAAAACTAAGCGACTTCGCGCGGAGCTTCTTTCCTGTATTCCATTATACGCTTTTCTACCTCGGGACGGAAATGTCGCATTAATCCCTGAATTGGCCACGCCGAAGCATCACCATGCGCACAAATTGTATGCCCCTCGATCTCCTTGGTCAAATCAAGCAACATATCAATTTCATCCAACGTCGCATTTCCAACCGCCATACGCTGCATAATCCGGTAAAGCCAGCCAGTCCCCTCACGACAAGGAGTACATTGCCCACAGCTTTCATGCATATAAAAATGGCTCAAACGGGCGATTGCTCCGACAATATCGGTGCCTTTATCCATAACAATCACGCCAGCCGTCCCCAAACCACTTTGAACCGCCCGAAGTGAATCAAAATCCATCAAAACTGTGTCGCAAATATGCCTTGGCAACAATGGCGTAGATGATCCCCCCGGAATAATCGCCAAGAGGTTATCCCAACCTCCACGAACACCGCCAGCATGCTTTTCAATCAATTCTTTAAGCGGGATGCCCATTTCTTCTTCAACATTACAACGATTGTTCACATGACCGGAGATACAAAACAACTTTGTTCCGGTATTCTTCTCGTCTCGTCCCAATCCGGCAAACCAAGCCCCGCCACGACGCAAAATCGTTGGAGCAACAGCAATTGTCTCAACATTATTCACCGTTGTCGGGCAAGCATACAGTCCAGCCCCTGCAGGAAACGGTGGTTTATTGCGGGGCTGTCCTTTTTTGCCTTCAATACTTTCAATCAAAGCGGTTTCTTCACCGCAGATATAAGCCCCTGCCCCACGGTGCAAGACCACATCAAAATCCCAGCCTGTTCCGGCGGCATTTTTTCCTAGAAGTCCGGCATCATAGGCTTCCTTGATCGCACGGTTAATGGTAGATCCTTCATTATAGAATTCACCACGCATATATATGTAAGCACGATGAGCCCCCATCGCAAATCCGGCAACCAAAGCCCCTTCCAGCAATTTATGTGGCTCATGACGCAAAATATCTCGGTCTTTACATGTCCCGGGTTCGGATTCATCCGCATTGATAACCAGATAGTGAGGTCGCCCATCCGATTCTTTGGGCATAAACGACCATTTCATCCCCGTTGGAAAGCCCGCCCCGCCACGACCACGCAAACCGGATGCTTTCATCTCGCTGATGATCCAATCCCTGCCTTTGGCGATAATATCCTTGGTTCCATCCCAATCACCCCGCGCCTTGGCGGCATCGAGAGAAAAAGATTCCCATCCATAAACATTGGTAAAAATACGGTCTTTATCGGCAAGCATAATGCATAGTCTCCAGAGAAGGGAAAAGTCCAGATGCGTGGACTTCAGATATAATAGAATCCCGCCATTTCTGCAACGCTAAACCCCGCTTGACAGCTGTCAATTTTGTGAAAATATACATTTTGGAGGAAATAAACAGGAAGAGTCGCCGTCATGCTAATTACCTTTATCGCTTTATACATTCTAGCATCAATTTCTGTCGGGCTATTTGCAGCAAGAAAAGTTCACTCTTCTGCAGATTATGTTGTCGCGGGACGATCACTTCCTCTCCACATTACTATGGCAACCGTTTTTGCAACATGGTTCGGCTCTGAAACCGTCTTGGGCATTTCATCGACTTTCATCGACGAAGGCTTGGGTGGAATTGTTGCCGACCCATTTGGAGCAGGCATGTGCCTAATCCTCGTTGGCCTATTGTTCGCCAGACCGCTTTACCGTATGAAACTTCTGACTATTTCAGATTTTTACAAACGCAAATATGGTAGACCAACGGAATTAGCAGTTTCAATTTTTATCTGCGCATCCTATCTCGGCTGGGTATCGGCTCAAATCGTGGCACTTGGACTGGTCTTTAACATCGTAACCCATGATGCCATTTCCCAGGAAATGGGCATGGTCGTGGGGCTCTCCATTGTTCTCTTTTACACATTTTTTGGGGGTATGTTCTCGGTTGCAATGACAGATTTTATGCAGATGACAATTATTCTGATCGGCATGGGTATCGTTGCGTTTTTCATTTCAGGGAAAATTGACGGTGGAGCAACCGCAGTTATTGATCACGCCATCGCTGCAGAAAAATTTTCCGGATTTTTTCCTGATATAACGCCAGAAAGTATTTTAGCCTTTATCGCAGCATGGGTCACAATTGGGTTCGGATCAATTCCACAGCAAGACGTATTTCAAAGAGTTATGTCTGCAAAAGATGAAAAAACGGCTGTCCGCGGATCTGTTTTGGGCGGGTCATTTTATATCCTGTTTGCTTTTGTCCCGATTTTTCTAGGATATTCCGCACTGTTGCTTGATCCTGAAACCACATCAAAATTAATAGAAACCGACTCACAACAAATTTTACCAACCATGATCCTTGAACACACCCCTATCTGGGTTCAAGTCATGTTTTTTGGCGCACTTCTTTCGGCCATCATGTCAACCGCATCAGGAACATTGCTTGCCCCATCGGTTGTCTTTGCAGAGAATATCGTCAAAGGCCTGATGCCTGTCATGACAGATAAAAAACTCCTTTACCTGATAAGAGGAACAGTTGTCGGATTTTCAGGGTTAGTTTTGGTGTATGCCCTCAATTCAGAAAAAAATATTTTCTCGATGGTTGAGGATGCCTATAAAATAACATTGGCAGGAGCGTTCGTTCCACTCGCAGCAGGCGTTTACTGGAAACGCGCGAATACAGCAGGAGCAACACTCTCTATTATTTTTGGTGTAGGAACATGGCTGCTCATGGAAAAATTTTCACCTGAGGGTGAGGGCATTTGCCCACCACAACTCGGCGGCCTCTTCGCAGCAGCAATCGGAATGATGATCGGTGGCTTCATCGGAAAACCAGCCGAAACAGAACACCATCATCATGAACATCCGAAGTCTTAATCGAACTATTGCCGAATGGCCGAATAAACCTCGATAAACTGTCGAGTTTGCTCCACATCATGAACACGGACAACATCAACCTGATGATGAAAAGCCGCAGCAATAGCAGCCAAAGATCCCCCAATTCTATTTTGTGGAGCAATATCAAATCCGCATAAATCAGGAATAAAGCGTTTCCGCGAAGCCCCGAGCAGAACACGGACACCCAAATCTTTAAACTGATTTAAATGAGCCAACAACATAACATTATGTGCCACAGTTTTTCCAAATCCGATCCCGACATCGACAAGAATTCGGTCAGATGGGATTCCGGCATCCAGACAGACTTTCACACGCTGCTCCAGATACACATAAACATCACGCACCACATCATCATAACAAGGCCTATCCTGCATGGTGTGAGGTAAACCTTGCATATGCATCAAACACACCGACGCTCTGGACTTTGATACAACAGATAATGATTCAGCATCACCCTCCAAAGCCGTCACATCATTGACCATCTGAACACCGGTATCAATCGCTGCCCGCATCACATCGGCATGACGCGTATCAATCGACAACCAAGACCCACAGCCCTGTAGCCCTTCAATAACGGGAATAACCCGAGCAACCTCTTCCGCAACGTCAACAGGTTGTGCCCCCGGACGCGTAGACTCACCTCCAATATCAATGATGGACGCGCCTTCGGCAACCAATTTCTTGCCATGACGAATAGCCGTACAGGAATCCTGATATGTCCCGCCATCTGAAAAACTGTCAGGAGTCACATTCAAAATGCCCATCACAACAGGCAAAGAATCATTTTTGATTTCCTGCCCCGCCGGTAATTTTTTAATCAAAGAAGAAAGAGCTTCACGCGAAGACGGATGTCTCCAATCCGGTGCAACATCACGCAACGGATAAAGCACAAATGCCCGATGGGACATTCTGGGGTGAGGCAATTCCAGCCCCCCTTCCGATAAGATTTTTCCCTGATAATCAAGAATATCAAGATCAATCACACGGGGAGCGTTCCGTTCACCACACAACCGCCCTAAATCAATTTCAATATCTTGTAATAATTTCAAAAGATCATGTGGCAATAAATGGGTTTTAATTAAAGCCACCGCATTGTGATACCATGGCTGATCCGATACAGGAACAGGAGCCGTAAGATAAATCGAAGATACAGCAATGACCCGAACACCACGACCACGGATCACATCCAACGCTTTTAAAAGAGTTTGTCTTGGCGTGCCATATTGACTGGGCAGATTTGCCCCAAGAGCAATCAAAATCATAAACTATACTGCTTTTTTAATCCCAAGCTTATCGGCTTGATCCACCAAAGTCGTTGTCCCCGACAAAGCCATAGACGCGTTCCGTCCATTTTGCGAGCCAACCAAAACGTCACGCCCTTCCTGAAGATCGGATAAAATCTGTTTCATAGACTCTGGCGTTAAATCTTCATAATAATCATCATTGATCTGCACCATCGGCGCATTAACGCAAGCCCCCAGACATTCGACTTCCATCAAGGTAAACATTCCGTCCCGTGTCGTTTCGCCCGCATGAATACCAAGCTGGCTTTCACAGGTTTTGACAACATCACCCGACCCACACAACATACATGGCGTGGTCGTACACATTTGAACCAGATATTTCCCAACAGGTTCCAGATTATACATCGAATAAAATGTCGCAACTTCATAGACTTTAACGGGAGGAACATCAACAATAGCAGCAATCTTGTCCATCGCAGCAAGCGGAATCCATCCACCATAAGGGGGCGTCGCCACAGCACCGTCTTCGGCAACCTGCCGTTGAGCCAAATCCAACAACGGCATAATAGCAGACCGTTGCTTGCCCGCAGGATAACGGGAGATAATCTCTGAAACCTTAGCTTCATCACGGAAAGAAAATTCTTTCGGCTGGTAAGCGGCGCTCAAATCAACTGGTTTTTTCATGACTGCAACCCCCTATAAAAACTCATACTCTGTTTAACGACAAAGCCACGGCAGATCAAGGGGAGAAGCACCTATTTCCAAACCGATCTACAAAGTTAAAAGTAAGGATCAAACAGGCGCCCACTCATTTGGTTTGAACGCCACACCGGATTCACCTGCCATTATTTGCTGATAACGTGACAATATCTCTCGAGGCACACGAAGTTGAACATCACCATTCGGCTGAATACCTAGATCGGCAAGCGTGCTTTCCACTTGTTTTAGAGCCTCATCGTAAAAATTATCCCCCAAAGGCACCTGTAAAATAGCCAAGTGTTCATCGGGCAACGCATTGCGAGGAACGCCCCCCTCATAACATCCTGCAAAAAAGCTAACCTCATAGCCTTTAAAGGGGTGGATCTGAGTTCCTAATAGAAAGAAAGCGGAATCATCCTCATTGACAACAACCCCCAACTCTTCCGAAACTTCGCGGGCACAAGCCTGAACAGTGGTTTCACCAACCTTTTTCTTGCCCCCGACAGGCTCCACAGAGACAACACCATCTGAATGCTGACGCAAAACCAACACCAGCACTCCTTGATATGTCAAAAAAACACAGACTTTATGACTTTCATCCTGACCCTGATTTGGATCGCCGCACGCAGAGGAAAAGGGTAAATTTTGATGATCCGTTGTCATAACCACATTCTAACAATATAGCTTCCGAAAATCCAACTTTAAAACATATCGGCCAATTTATCCGAAGCTACAAACCGCCGCCTGTCATTCACGCTACAGCACGAATCAAAAAGAATCCATACTGCTAACTACGGAATATGAAAAAACTGGAAGATTGCGATTTTCACCTAATCTTTTAAGATTATCGTCATGAGGCATACTGTCAAAATCATCTCCCGATAATACAGGCACAATACGATCACCAAAATAGACCGCCCACGATTTCCATTGAGGAACAGTATCTTCCCCTAAACGAGCCCTATGCATATCCAACAATTCGCTTTTTTCTGGCAAAGACAATCCGGCATATTCTTCCCACGTCATAGTCAAACTCAGTCCCATAATTCTCTCCATTTCCTATTGAAAGAACACATACTACAAATTATGAATACTATCTGTCAATTTCTCCGAAAACAACGTCCAACGACCCGATATTCGCCACAACATCCGCCAGCATATGGCCTTTTGACATAAAATCAAGCCCTTGCAAATGTGCAAATCCAGGTGCCCGAATATGGCAACGATAAGGGCGGTTTGACCCATCAGAGATCAAATACACCCCGAACTCCCCTTTCGGAGCTTCAACAGCCGTATAAGTCTCGCTGGCAGGAATATGATACCCTTCGGTAAAGAGTTTAAAATGATGGATTAACGCCTCCATCGAGTTTTTCATCTCGGCGCGCGGTGGTGGGCAAACTTTATAATCATTAGTCTTTACAATGCCTTCCGGAATTTCTTTCAAGCATTGCTTCATGATTTTAAGGGATTGGCGCATTTCTTCCATCCGCACCAGATAACGGGCATAACAATCCCCCGTCGTGCCAACGGGAATATCAAATTCCATCCGCTCATAAACATCATAGGGCTGCGATTTACGCAAATCCCAAACCAGACCCGATGCCCGGATCACAGGGCCTGAAAACCCCCAATCCAAAGCCTGCTGGGATGAAACAACACCAATATCAACAGTCCTCTGCTTAAAAATGCGGTTTTCAGTCAATAATTTGTCCAGATCATTCAAAACCTTGGGGAAACTATCCACCCAATCTGCCATATCGCCCAATAATCCCTCGGGAACATCCATTGCCACACCACCCGGACGAATATAATTGGCATGAAGACGAGCTCCACACACACGATCATAGAATTCCATGCCCTTTTCACGCTCTTCAAACGCCCAAAGCGCAGGCGTAATCGCCCCGACATCCAAAGCAAATGTCGTAATATTAAGGATATGATTCAAGATCCGTGTTAATTCGCAAAACAGAACGCGGATATATTGAGCCCGCTCGGGAACGTCCAAATCCAACAATTTTTCAATCGATAAAGCAAAAGCGTGCTCCTGATTCATCGGCGATACATAATCAAGACGATCAAAATAAGGCAACGCCTGCATATAGGTTTTATACTCGATCAGTTTTTCCGTTCCACGGTGCAGCAACCCGATATGAGGATCGGCACGCTCAACAACTTCGCCGTCCATTTCCAGAACCAAGCGCAACACGCCGTGCGCAGCAGGGTGCTGCGGTCCGAAATTCATCGTATAGGGTTTGATATGATGTTCTTGATCGAGTTGTTCTACAGCTTGGGACATGACTTTACTTTCAGAGTATTTTGACGTTACATAGTTTAAAAGGACTATAGCATCTCTAATTCTCGCCCGCCATATCGTTTGGCACGTCGAACAAAGGAGATAGACGATACATTTGCGTGTCGTCATACCCATATTTATCCAATATAGAATCAATAACCCCAAGGTTTTGCAACTGAACAAGGGCAATATCCAGCACATCACGCAAATCCCCCTCATGCGAACCAACAGCAAACCCGGGAGCAGTAATACCCAAAGGTGTTAAGAGCACTCTCTTGATTTTACCCGGATGCATCTTGTCAAAAGGAATAGCCGCCCCTGGATTGTGAACAACAACATCAACCTTGCCATACTCCAAATCCATAAAAAGCTGACTCGGTGGAGTCATATTAGGAGAGCTGACTTCAACCGCCTTAGGAAAATATTTACGAGATAAAATTTGATAAATCTCACCATCTGTAACCCCTGCTTTAATATTCGGGTTATCAATATCCAAATAACTTGAAAAGCGATTTTCATCACCACGAACGTATGCAAAAGTTAAATACCCCATATAAGGCCGCGTAAATTTTGCGACTCTGGCACGCGCAGACGATGCCACCATAGCTCCACAAAAGGCGTCATAACGACCGGAAGTCAACCCCTCTGCAAAATCACCATAACCAACCTCGTCCTGCCACTCAACCGTCCAGCCAATCTCCGCAGCCATTGCGTTAACAATATCCACCGTATAACCGGACATATCACCAGAAACAGGGTCTTTTTCTACAGCGTCACCAGTCAGTCCATACGCACATCTCAAAATATTTGTCCGCATCACACGATCATACGCAGATTCTTTATCCGCAGCATAAGCAGCGTAAGACGAAACAGAAACCAAACAAAGTATCAGACTTAAAAAAATATTTCTTACCATCAACCTATACCAATTCTTATCTATATCGTTTTTGAGGGCGTTTCAGCAATTCACCAGATGGATCATATTGATCCAAAATCTTATCAAGCATTCCCGTATCATTCATCAAATCAATACCCTGATTCAGCATGTCCAGTAAATCACTCTCCCCCTTAGCCACACTCATATTCAAAGGGAGAATAGCCACAGGTTTATCGGAAACACGCACCATTTTAGCTCGATCTTCTTCCCGATAATACGCAAAAGTAACAGGATCATTAAACATCGCGTCTGCTTTTCCGGTTACGATATTTAACGCCAACTGGCTTGGATCAGATGTACTGGGCATAGAGAGCAACTGGGCTTTCGGGAAATACATCTGCACATATTCTGCAGAACCATCCCCGTCAATCAGAGTAAAGCGCGTTTTTTCATTATTCAATGTCTCAAAATTCCGGGCACGCGGACTCTCTTTTGCCCCGTAAACATATCCGAGCAAAAACATATAGGGTTCAGAATATGTCACATACGGCATGGCGCTGCGTGTAAAGGATCCGTCCGCACATAATGCGTCAACTTTGCCAGTACGCAAAGCTTCGACTTGCTGCCCCAAAGTGTACTCATAACTCCACTCGATTTTTAAATTAAGAACCTTCCCCAGCTGTTCAATAATATCGTAATAAGCACCCGACTTTTTCCCCGTCTCCATATCCACTGAAAAATAAGGAGCCCAGACAAAATAACCGCAGCGGATTGTCCCCGTCCGTGTCACTCTGTCATAGGCGGATTCTTTTGTCTCCGCTGCAAACGACGGCAGGGAAATCAAGCAAAGCAACACGGCCAAAAAAAGTTTTTGCATTTATCAATGATTTTCTTACTGATTGTTTTATTCTGAAATTTTTCCAGCAGGCTTCCATCCAATTTTTGGCATATGAGGATTTTCACATGCTTTTTCATCCCCCGGCAACTGGACATCGGTCAACGCTTCCCAAGGACTCATATTATCAAAGACACGAAAATCCTGTGGCAAGGACACAGGCCCATAAACCACGCGCTTTTGCTCATCGTCATACCGAACTTCAACATGCCCCGTCAGAGGAAAATCTTTCCGCAAAGGGTGACCGTCAAAGCCATAATCCGTCAGAATGCGCCGATGATCGGCCAATCCATCAAACATCACGCCATACATATCCCAAACTTCACGCTCAAACCACGGTGCAGAACTAAAAAGTGCTGAAACACTGGCAACAGGGGTATCTTCATCTGTCGTGATTTTAACCCGCACACGTCGATTGTGTTTAATCGATAACAACTGATAGACAATCTCAAATCGCTCAGGTCTATCAGGGTAGTCCACCCCGCACACGTCAATCAATTGAGCAAAACGGCTCTCAGGATCGTCTCTCAAATAAGCCATGACCGCGAGCAATCCTTCGCGTGTCACACCCAAAATCAACTCCCCATGCACCAGCTCAACCGACAACACAGCCTCAGCCAGTTTTCCCTGAACAACCTGCCCAAACACCATCAACGGATGAATGTCTTCAAGTATTTCGCTTTCTTGGGTCTTTGCCTCATCGGTCATTTTTTGTGTCCTAATTCGTCAGATCAAAATTTCTTTTGGGACGCATAAAAGCCCCAGGATAATCATTTTCATACGGAGTCATAATGCGCCCATAAGAACTCGACTGAATGAGTTCCAACAATGCAGCATCCAGAAAACTTTTCAATTCCTGATCGTGAATATCAACCGCAATCACATTACCGTAAACGCGCAACGGTTCTTTCATTTTAAGAAACCGCAAGCCTCCTGCCCCATTGGCTTTCTCATAATTTTGTAAAGCCACTTTCGGGAAAACAACAAAATCTGTTTTCTTGGTCAAAACATACATCAAATTATCCGCCGGAGTTCCCAGCAAAGGTAATGGTATCCCTTTGACCAACGGTAATTCAGTTTGCTTAATTGTCTCCAGAACATCACCTTCAGTATAGGCTGTTGAAAATTCCGGCTTATTCAAATCGGCCACCGTCAAAGGACGACCTTTTGGAAATCTCTCGTCATCGGTACGCGCAACAACTTCAAAACTCCAATACGACATCGGAATGGTATATGCCAAATATTTGGCTCGTCCACCATCCGCCGCCATCCCGTTACAAAACGCATCAACTTTACCGGAACGCAAAGATTCGGGAATTTGCCCCCAATCAATTTCCGCCGTCCACTCAATCTTGATACCGGACATCCGAGCCATTTCCTCGACCAACTGGACAAACATGCCCTTCATCTCGTTCGAATTTGGATCTTTGGTGACCCCGGGCTCCCATGCGGCATACCCACATCGCAAAACCCCTGTGCGCACAACACGATCATAAGCAGATTCTTTTTCACCAGCAAACGCGGTGACAGACGTCATTAAAAATACCAAAAACAAAAAGAAGACAAAAGGTAACCGCATGACAAAAGCTCCCCTATCTCACAATCCGCGTATCTTCACGACGAATTTTTTTCTGGAGTTGCAACAACCCATAAACCAAAGCCTCAGCAGTCGGCGGACAGCCCGGAACATAAATATCAACCGGAACAATACGGTCACACCCACGCACAACGGAATAACTATAGTGGTAATACCCGCCCCCATTGGCGCAAGATCCCATTGAAATTACCCAACGAGGCTCTGCCATCTGGTCATAGACACGCCGCAAAGCAGGTGCCATTTTATTGGTCAACGTTCCCGCCACAATCATCACATCAGACTGACGCGGACTTGGACGTGGAATAATTCCGAACCGGTCAAGATCATAACGGGACATATAAGAATGGATCATCTCGACCGCACAACATGCCAAACCAAACGTCATAGGCCACATAGATCCCTGACGAGCCCAATCGAATATCTTATCCGCCTGAGTTAAAACAAACCCTTTGTCCGAAACTTCCTGAGCCAGCATGGCAACAGCCTCATCCTGCTTTTCAGCAGGAATCATAGGGACATCAGTTTGAAGTGAGGCTTTTGGCGCCTGAAAAATTTCGCGATGAGACATATTAAATTCTTACTCCCAATCGAGAGCTCCTTTATTCCATTCATAAACCAACCCGACCGTTAAAACGCCGAGAAAAACAACCATCGACCAAAAACCAAACATCCCGATAGTTCCCAAAGACACCGCCCAAGGAAACAGGAATGCCACCTCTAGATCAAAGATAATAAACAGAATGGCAACCAGATAAAACCGCACATCGAATTTGTGCCGAGCATCATCAAATGCATCAAACCCGCATTCATAGGCGGACAGCTTTTGCGCATCCGGCTTGTTTTTACCGATAATAAACGGAACAACCGTCATAACGCTGGCAATTACCAAAGCAATGCCCAAAAACACCAAAATGGGTAAATATTGTAAAAGAAAATCTGCAGAGGCCATAACACGAGAATCCGGTCAAAGTTAACCAGTCCAACAGACCACAAAACATCCTTTGCTTCAAGGGGCTTAGAAAAGTTTAAAGGATAATCTGTATATCCCAAAATCCAAACGCTGTTTGATATTCTGTAAAATAAATGATTTTTCTTTACAAGGCTCTTTTGGAACTGCATAGCCATCCAGAAGAACTTGAATCCCACCGCGCACAGCGCGGAATCCCTTAAAACGCGGATCAGGCCGATTTACATCTATCATACAAATTTTGGAGAACAATTAAAGACACCCTGGCGCGAACGACGGGACTTGAACCCGCGACCTCCTGCGTGACAGGCAGGCATTCTAACCGACTGAACTACGTCCGCGTTAGGGTGGTCTGTTAATAGTAGCTTGCCTCGTTCTTGTCAACTAGATATGTGATAAAAATCATTCTTTATTTTTTCAAAGAAAAACGCGCCGAACAACCCAGCGCGAAATCAAAAAAAGAAAACTGGAAGAAACCCGATAAATTACGTAGGACTAGGTGTCGGAGCCCCAACATCCATTGTAATCTCGCTTTTCGGCATTGGAGACGATGATGAAGGGCTACAAATCCCACCTGCATTCTGCTCAAACGCGGCAGTTGAAACACGACAAGCCAAAGCACCCTGCTGATCTCTGGAAATAGTAAAAACACGTCCCATATTCTCTCCTGAATATACTTCAAGAGTACGGGTAAACTTTTAATTTTCTGTTAAATAGAAAAATAAAGACTAACCGCGAGGCTTGCGTTTATAGATCAAATAAGTTTGGGAACGACCTGCATCCTTCCCCTTATTCTCGTAACGGGTCGCCATCCAACCATTCGGCGGGGTTTTCCAATCCTGAGGTCGCTCTGCCGTCCATTCAAAATCAGGACAATGAACAGTTTGAGTAACCATCCATTCCGCCAATTCATCAACATCAGTTGTTTGAAGCATAACGCCGCCATCTTTCATGACACGAGCAAAAACGTCAAGATTGGCAGGACTAACGATTCTGCGTTTATGGTGACGGGTTTTAGGCCAAGGATCAGGATTGAGAATATAAAGAAAATCAACAGAGGCCTCTTCCAAAGAATTCAGAACCATCAAGGCATCATCCATATGAACCTTGAAATTTTCAGGAACAGGGTCAGTAAACTCTTTCAAAAAGGAGGTCATACCATTCATATAAGGCTCTGCCCCAATGAAATGGTCGTCAGGAAACTGCCCCATAATATAGTGCAAATGCTCACCGCTCCCAAAGCCGATTTCAAAATGAAGCCGTTGCACCTCACAGCCGAATAGATTGGCGCACGAGAGGTCTTTTTGTTCGGTCAATAAAGCAGGCGGGACTTTCCTTTGAGGAAAAATACTATCCAAAACATCCCGACGTGCCTTATGCATCGGGCGACCCATACGCCGCCCGAATACACGCCTGACCTTTTTATTATCTATATTCTCAACCAAGTATCGCTCTTAACTCGTCAACCAGATCCAGCTTTTCCCATGAAAAGCCACCATCTTCTTCCGGCTCGCGCCCAAAATGGCCATAAGCCGCCGTACGGGCATAAATCGGACGATTCAGCTTCAAGTGAGTCCGAATACCACGCGGGCTAAGATCTAACACTTTTTGTAAAGCTTTAACAAGTTCGGATTCAGGAACAGTTCCCGTCCCAAATGTATCGATATAAACCGATAAAGGCTTGGAAATACCAATGGCATAAGCCAGTTGAATCAAGCATTTATCGGCATATCCGGCTGCAACAATATTTTTGGCCGCATATCTGGCCGCATAAGCCGCCGAACGATCCACCTTGCTGGGGTCTTTTCCTGAAAATGCACCTCCACCATGCGGAGCAGCCCCACCATAAGTATCAACAATGATCTTGCGTCCAGTCAAACCGGAATCACCGACAGGCCCACCGATGACAAACCGTCCGGTCGGATTGACGTACAACTCATCATCGGCACACATCCATCCTTCGGGCAAGGTTTTCTCAATATAAGGACGAACGATGTCCCGCACATCCGCCTGGGAAAGCCCTTCAACATGCTGAGTAGACACAACAATCGACTTTGCTCCAACCGGCACACCATCGCGGTATTCAAGTGTCACTTGAGACTTCGCATCAGGCTCCAACATAGAAAGGACACCAGCGTGACGGTCAGCTGCCAGCACATGCAAAATATTATGGGCATAAAAAATCGGCGCAGGCATAAAAACAGGGGTTTCGTGACACGCATAGCCAAACATAATCCCTTGATCCCCGGCCCCCTCGTCCTTGGCTCCATCAGAATCAACACCAACGGCAATATCGACGGACTGGGCATGAAGACGACAATCGATTTTGACTGTTTTCCAGCTAAATCCCTCTTGGTCATAGCCGATACTCCGGATTGCCTCACGAGTCAGCTCTTGAATATCACCATGGGATATTTCATTCGAACAACGTGTCTCGCCAACAATCGCAACAAAATCAGTTGTTGCAACGGTTTCTACAGCCGTGCGGGAAAACGGATCAATGGAAAGATAGGCATCGACAATGGTATCCGAAATACGGTCGCAGACCTTGTCGGGATGCCCTTCCGAAACAGATTCACTGGTAAAAATATAATCTTTCAATAGTGTGCTGGCCATACGGCTACCTCGGAAGCAAAAAAGAGAATGTAAACTCGATTCTATAAGGCTAACGCCACTTCACACAAAACAAAAGCCCCTATTCGGAGCTTTTGAAATTTTTAGCCATCTGCTTGAGCATTTTCAAAAAATCCCGCCGCAATTTATCATCTTTGATCGTATAATAAGTGCGTACCAAATCAATGGTTTCCTTGCTGTTCAGGATATCCTCTCGTTCAGCTTGTTCATCAGAAAAGCCTTCTTGCTCGTTTTCGGCAAAACCTTCCTGAATGCCGATCTGTGTATCAGAGGCAAAAAATCCATCAAAAAAATAAGCAACAGGAACATCCAGAACTCTGGAAAATTGAAATAAACGACTGGCACTCAAACGGTTTCTGCCCTTTTCATACTTTTGAACCTGCTGGAAGGTAATACCAGCAGCCTCAGCCAAATTCTCCTGAGTAATTCCGATCAAGTTTCGGCGCGAACGCAATTTTTGCCCTACAAAAACATCGACCGGATTGGGAGATTCTCCATCAACCGAACTTCGACGAGGGTTTCTCGTTTTTTTAACATCTGCATTATTCATCTTCTAAACTCAGTTCTTTTCGTTATTTTTATTTTCATTTCGATTCTAAGAATCCCGTTCATTAAATGCATGAGAAACCGAAACATAACAACAAATCTTAGGTATAAATACCAAAAAACTTATATAACCAAAAGCGTGTATTTGATGGGAAGTTACGAAAATAAAACACAAGAAGAGCAGCTCAAGGCATCAAAGATGTAGTCCTGTGTAGAATAAAATCAAAACCTGTGTAGAATAAAATCAAAAAAAGCTTGCGTCAACACGGACAAAAGTATATGAACACATGAAAATAACCTGCAATATTATGACAGGGTGGGCTCAATGAACGAAGCCCGCCTTTTTTGTTACAAATTTTATAGGCCACATGAGCACACAACAAGAAAAAAAGATTACGAACTTTCTGGAACCGGTCATTGCCGATCTGGGTTACGATCTTCTATCCATCAAAGTCATTGGCAGTCAAAAGCTCCAAACACTTCAGATCATGGCGGAAGATCCACAAACTCAAACTCTGGATTTAGATGGCTGCACAAAAATCAGCCGCGCAGTATCTACTATTTTGGATGTTGAAGACCCGTTTTCCAGCCCTTACCAGCTTGAAATCAGCTCTCCTGGAATTGATCGCCCTCTCGTTCGCCCCAAAGATTTTGAAGCAAATATCGGATTTGAGGCCAATATCGAGACAGAAAATCCATCCGAAACTGGACAAAAAAAATATCGGGGAAAAATTTTATCCTTCGAAAATGAAACAGTGACACTGAGTACGGATGCCGGAGAAGTTCAAATTGAACTCGCCGAAATTAATAAAGCAAAGTTGATTTTGACCGATGAACTCATCAAAGCCAACCAAAATAAAAGACCGAAACAACAAGACCAACATCAAGAAGAGTAAGTTAAGGAGCCTAAAAAATGAGTCGTATTGAAATTCTTCAGGTTGCTGATGCAGTCGCCCGCGAAAAAAACATGGATCGCGAGATTATAATCACAGCAATCGAACAAGCCATTCAAAAGGCCGGCCGTTCCAAATACGGTCACGAACATGACATTCGTTGCCATATCGACCGCAAAACAGGCGAAACTCAACTCAAAAGATACAGAACTGTTACAGAAGCCGACTTGATTGAAAACGAAGCCGCTCAAATTACTATCGATCAAGCCCGTCGTGAAAAATCGGATGCTGAAGTCGGCGATATTCTAATTGATACACTTCCTGCATTTGACTATGGACGCGTAGCTGCTCAGACTGCAAAACAGGTTATCATGCAAAATATCCGCGAAGCAGAGCGCGATCAACAATTCGAGGACTTCAAAGGTCGTATCGGGGAAATTATCAACGGTGTCATTAAACGCGTTGAATACGGCAACGCCACAATTGATATGGGGCGTGCCGAGGCTGTTTTGCGTCGTGATGATACAATTCCTCGTGAACACCTCAAAGTCGGCGATCGGGTGCGTGCATACATTTATGATGTCCGCCGTGAAGTTCGCGGCCCTCAAATTTTCCTTTCCCGCACCCGCGGCGAATTCATGGCAAAACTATTTGCTCAGGAAGTCCCTGAAATTTATGACGGCGTCATTGAAATTAAATCTGTTGCCCGTGACCCGGGAAGTCGCGCAAAAATCGCGGTCTACTCACACGACAATGGAATGGATCCTGTTGGCGCCTGTGTTGGTATGCGCGGAAGTCGTGTTCAATCCGTTGTGGCTGAACTCGGTGGTGAAAAAATTGACATCATTCCATGGTCAGCAAACATAGCAACCTTCATTGTGAATGCTCTGGCTCCTGCTGAAGTCACCAAAGTTGTGATGGATGAAGAAAAACGCCGCTTGGATGTTGTTGTTCCTGATGAACAACTGTCTTTGGCCATTGGTCGACGTGGACAAAATGTTCGCTTGGCTTCTATTTTGACCGGTTGGTACATCGACATTCTGACAGAAGAAGAAGAAACCAAACGCCGTCAGGACGAATTCAATACACGCTCTGCATTGTTTATAGAATCTCTTGATATTGATGATGTCATTGCCCGCCTGCTGATTGCAGAAGGCTTTACCAAAGTCGAAGAAATTTCTGAAACCCCGATTGAAGAACTATCCTCAATCGAAGGCTTCAATGAAGAAATTGCAGAAGAATTGAGAACCCGTGCAGAAAACTGGTTAACTGCAAAATCGGAACAACAAAAAACACGCCAATCCGAATTGGGACTGGCAGATGATCTGGTTTCATTTGAAGGACTAACCATAGATCAAATCATCAAATTGGGTGAGAACAATATCAAAACACTTGATGATTTGGCTGATTTGGCTGGTGATGAACTGGTTGAAATTCTTGGTGAAAACGAAATGACAGAATCAGTCGCAAACGACTTGATTATGAAAGCTCGTGAACACTGGTTTGCTGATGAAGCTAAGGCTGAATCAGACTCGCCAAACGCATAAGGAAATGGAAGGATCGCTGAATATATGGCAAGAAAAGAGCCTGAATTGTTCTATCATCCTGTCGTGGGGGGAATGTCCCCTGCGGCAATAGCGCTGTTCAATTTTCAGGCTTTTCAACCACCATCAGCAATGCCTTCTATTCCAGCTTCCCAAAACCAACCTCCTCAATCTTCCTTATTTCAACAGGTCGAGGTCGAGCCGATGCGCCCTCACCTGCTTACTCAACCTGACTTTAAGTCCACCTCCCTCGCCCCTTACTCGGAAAGGAAGGCCATGACACTTTTAAAAACAGCCACCTGCGCAGTCAGTGGACATATTCTCCCTCAAAATGATATGATCCGTTTTGTGATTTCTCCGGAACATAAAGTCGTTGCCGACCTAACCGGAAAACTTCCGGGGACATTCATGTGGATTTCCGCAGAACGTCAAATTATTAAGAAAGCCATATGGCGCAATAGCTTTGCAAGCCAAGCGCGGGATAATGTCGAAGTCCCTGACAATCTACTAGAAATAATCGAAAAAGGACTGGAAAAACTGGCCTTACAGATGCTGAGTCTGTCAAAAAGGGCAGGAGAACTGTCTTTTGGCTTCTCCAGAGCTGACGAAGCCTTGCGTTCCCATAGTGCAGGCGTGTATGTTGTCGCGAAAGATTCGAGCGAAAATGGCCGTGAAAAATTGGAACGTCTGGCCAAACATCAGGAACTCCCTGTCATTGAACATTGGACATGTGCGGAATTATCTGCAGCCATCGGGGAACATAACACCAATCATATCGCCCTTTCCAAGGGTGCCTTGGGTCAGAGTTTCTTGGAACTCGTAAAAAAATTAAACTCTGTTAGATCGGAAAAATAGGACTATGACGGACAACGAAAAAAAGACACTTTCATTGGGTGGAAGCAAAGGAACTCTGAGCCTGAAAGGCGGAGCCCCAGGTCAACAGCACATCACACAAACTTTGGCACGCGGTCAAAGCCGTGGAGTCACGATTGAAGTTCGCAAAAAACGCGGAGCAGGTGCACAAACCAACTCTTCTGGTGATGAGGCATCAACAAATCCTGACGATCATTTGACCAATGATGAACGTGAAGTCAGATTGCGCGCATTACAAAAAGCTAAAGAAGATGACGAAAAACGTCGTGAGGAAGAGGCTAAACGCCGCGCTTTGGAAGCCGAAGAAGAAAAATTGCGTCAAGAAGCTGAAAAAACCGGCAAACGCCCAAGAAAAATTGATGCGGAAGACCTTCGCCGCCGCGAACTTGAAGAATTAGAACGCATTAAAGAAGAAGATCGTATTAAAGCCGAAGAAGCAGACAAAACACGCAAAGCACAAGAAAAAACTTTTGCTGAAAATCGCGCGGCCAATCCTTCTTCCTTTCCACGCACTGGCGCACCCGGACGCGATGCAGAACAGCATACGCCGGACACAACATCCAGCTACCGTGACCGCGCTAAAAAACCAAGCAAGGGTGGAAAAACAACGGCAGATGAACACACAACAACCAATGATCGTAACACCGGACGCATGGGGCGTCTGACGGTTAATCAGGTGCTGAACGAACAATATGCCCGTGATGAAAGCGGACGCTCCTTGGCATCTGTCAGACGCGCACGCCAAAAGGCTCGTGCCATGGCTGGGCCAAAAGTCGAACAACCGAAACAAGCACGTGAAGTCATTGTTCCGGAAACAATTACCGTACAGGAATTGGCAAACCGTATGGCAGAACGCGGCGGAGATCTCATTAAATCCCTGATGAAAATGGGGGTCATGGCAACGATCAACCAAACAATTGATGCAGATACAGCCGAACTGATTATTTTGGAATTCGGACACAAAATCAAACGTGTTACAGAAGCCGATGTAGAAGTTGGGATCGAAGGTGATGATGACTCTGAACAAGATCTCGAATCACGCCCACCTGTTGTTACCATCATGGGGCACGTTGACCACGGAAAAACATCATTACTTGATGCTTTGCGCTCCACGGACGTGGTGGCTGGCGAGGCTGGTGGCATTACCCAGCATATCGGCGCGTATCAGATTACTTTGGAAAGCAGTCAAAAAATCACATTCCTTGACACACCAGGTCACGCGGCCTTTACCGAAATGCGTGCACGCGGTGCAAACGTCACGGATATTGTGGTCTTGGTTGTCGCGGCAAACGACTCAATCATGCCACAAACAATCGAAGCCATCAGCCATGCAAAAGCAGCTGGTGTCCCAATGATTGTAGCAATCAATAAAGTTGACTTGCCAGATGCAAATCCGATGAAAGTCAAACAAGACCTGTTACAACACAACGTTCAAGTCGAGGAAATGGGTGGCGATGTCTTGTGCGTTGAATTATCAGCCAAGAAAAGAATAAATCTAGATAAACTTGAAGAAGCGATCCTCCTTCAGGCTGAAATTCTTGATCTCAAAGCTAATCCTAAACGCGCAGCGCAAGGAGCCGTTGTTGAATCAAAAATGGAACGTGGTCGTGGATCTGTCGCAACCGTTCTGATCCAAAAAGGAACATTGAGCATTGGCGACATCTTTGTTGTTGGCTCTGAATGGGGTCGTGTACGCGCTTTGCTGGATGACAAAGGACAAAACATTGTCAAAGCTGAACCAGGTCGCCCTGTTGAAGTTTTGGGATTGAGCGGTACACCCGAGTCCGGTGACCAGTTCTCTGTTGTAGAAACCGAAGGCAAAGCCAGAGAAATCGTAGACTACCGCTTGCGTAAGAAAAAAGAAAAAGATGCAGCGATCGTCACAGGAACATCTTTCGAGCAATTGCTGGCACAAAGCCGCGATAATAAGAAAGAACTGCCTATTATTATCAAAGCAGACGTTCACGGTTCAGTCGAAGCCATTGCAGGATCACTGGCCAAAATAACGGAAGACAATGCGGAAGTCGGCGTCAAAGTCCTTTATTCCGGTGTGGGGCCTATTTCAGAATCAGACATTACTCTGGCGAATGCCTCCAAAGCATTTGTGGTTGGCTTTAACGTACGGGCGAATGCTCAGGCACGTGAATTGGCCAAACGCGACAAAGTCGAAATTCGCTACTACAATATCATCTATAACATCATTGATGATGTCAGAGCTGTATTGGGAGGAATGCTATCCCCGACAATCCGCGAGGAATATCTGGGTCACGCACAAGTCCGTCAGGTTTTCAACATCACCAAAGTTGGAAAAATCGCGGGTTGTATGATTACATCGGGTATCGTCAAACGCGGATCACAAGTCCGCTTGTTACGCGACGATGTCGTCATACATGAAGGCATGCTCAAAACTCTCAAACGCTTCAAAGACGAAGTCAAAGAAGTCCGCGAGGGAATGGAATGCGGCATGGCATTTGAAAACTATGATGACTTGAAAGATGGCGATATCATCGAATGCTATGATGTAAAAGAAGAAACAAGAACGATATAAATAACAGCATGATAAAAAGATGATAAAAAACCATCAGGAAAAAAAATTGGTTGGGCCAACCCAACGACAACTCCGCGTTGGCGAACAGCTTCGTCATGTGATTACGGACACGCTTTCCCGTGGACATTTTCATGACGAATTTCTAATTTCCAATGCAGGACTCGTTTCGGTATCGGAAGTCAGGGTTTCACCGGACATGAAACAGGCTACTGCTTTTGCCACCATGGTGGGTGGAAAAAATCTGGAAGTTGCATTAGCCTCCCTGAACGCAAACGCGGATATTTTTCAAAGGGAGATAGGGCGCCAAGTCCGGATGAAATTCACACCACGTCTGAAATTTGTTGAAGATAAACTGTTCGATAGCGCATCAAAAATAGATGCCTTGCTCCACAGCCTGCCCAAAACAATCGAAACGGAATAAATTATAGTGATTAACTCCGCGTCTTTTGTCGGGAATAACCTCCATAACTGGTAAAAAATAGAAGAAATATGCCCCGCAAACCAAAAAACGATATTTCCGGATGGATCAATCTGGATAAACCGGTTGGAATCAGTTCGAATGACGCTTTAATGGTAGTCAAGCGAGCTCTTAACTTCCCGAAAATCGGCCATGCTGGCACCCTCGACCCCCTCGCCTCTGGGATTTTGCCCATTGCACTGGGCGAAGCCACCAAACTGGTGCCCTATATGGTTGAGGATGACAAATCCTATCTCTTTACAGTGACATGGGGCGAGCAACGCACAACAGATGATGCCGAAGGGGAAGTCATAGCAACATCCGATAACCGCCCAACAGCTGAGCAAATCACGGCTGCCCTGCCCGCCTTTACCGGAACAATTGAACAAATCCCCCCGATATTTTCGGCTATTAAAGTTGACGGCAAACGATCCTATGAACTCGCCCGCGCCGGAGAAGCCGTCGAGCTCAAACCCCGTCCGGTCGAAATTTACGAATTTCATTTGATAGAATCAACCAAAGACACGGCGACTTTCCGTTGCATTTGCGGCAAAGGCACTTATGTCCGGTCGTTGGCACGCGATCTAGCCGAACAATTGGGAACAAAAGCCTATATTTCACGCCTGATCCGTGAATCTGTAGGCCCATTTGCCCTGAACAATGCGATTTCTCTGGACTTTTTCCGCGAAACATCGGATAAAGCGACCCTTGAAAGCAACGTGCTCCCTGTCGAGGCCGTACTGGACGACGTCCCGGTCGTGCCTCTTACAGTACAGGAAGCAATGCGTGTCAGGAACGGAAACAAGATCACTTTTGTTGCCCGTCCCGATGTAGAACGACTGGTGAAAGCCGGACTATCTCCGAAAGCGCGCATGTTGGAATTGGCACTTCTGTCCCACAATGGCAAAGCATTAGCAATTGCCGATGTGGAAGGAGTAGAAATCCAGCCGCTGCGTGTCTTTAACTTGTAACCCAAAGAAAGGGAAAACCGATGTCGATTAGTGCAGAACGTAAAACAGAAGTCATTCAGGGCAATCGTAATACTGATAACGATACAGGCTCTCCTGAAGTCCAAATTGCAATCTTGACCGAACGCATTTTGAATCTGTCCAAACACATGGAAACAAACAAAAAAGATTTTTCGAGCCGTCGTGGCCTGTTGGCAATGGTTGCCAACCGCCGTAAATTGCTCGATTACCTGATTAAAGTGGACAGATCCCGCTATCAGGCCATCATCGCGAAACTTGGTATTCGTAAATAATTATCCGGATACAAACACAATCCAAACGGAGCCATCGGCTCCGTTTTTTACTTGGGAATATAAAAAGGCCTCCCCACGTAAACGAAAAATATCATTACAGATAAGATAAAATGCAGCGACAACACTACAAGCAAGAGTTAAAGCAACGCCGATCATTTACGTGCTACAGCCCCGCTCACCACAATCAACAGACTCTATTTCAAGGAAAGCATGATCGACCTGAAACTCTTCTTTTAAGGCCAATTTGATAACTTTGCGTAATTCATCGGCAATGGCACCATCATTCATCACAATATGCGCTTCAACAGCTTTTCTGTGTTCATCCAAAGACCTAACATGAAAATGGTGAAGGCTCTTCACCCCAGCGACATTGGATATAACAGCCTTCATACTAACTGAAAGCATATCGTCGGAATTTCCATCAATCAGAATATTGGCGACAACAGGAATTTCGTGAACAACATGCCAGATAATATACATAGAAATTGCCAAAGTAATGAGCGGGTCCATCCATTGCCACCCGAACAGAACAATGCACACTCCGGCAACAATAACGCCGACAGATGACAAAGCATCTCCCAGATTATGCAGATAAGCCGCGCGCACGTTTTGGGAATGCTGAGCCCCACGATAGGTCAGAGCAACCGTTCCAAGATTAACAACAACAGCCAATACAGAAATCCAGATCACAGTCCAACCGGACACAGGATGAGGATCAAGAAATCTTGTCACGGCTTCAAACGCCAACCATAAAGACAGTAAGATCAAAACGACATAATTGGTATAAGCCGACAAAGTTTCGACCTTTTTATAGCCGTAAGTGCGTTTGGAATCGGGAGCCTTACGCCCGATCTTTTGTGCCGCCAAAGCCAATAGCAGCGATGCCGCATCCGAAAGATTATGCAGAGCATCCGCCACCAATGCCAAAGAACCGGATAAAACGCCGCCAACAACCTGAACCACAGATAGCAAAACATTGACCACAAACGCCCAAGTCAAATTCCCGTCACCACCCCCCCCGTGATGGTGGCGATGGTGATTATGATGATCGGAACAGGAGTGATGACTGCCCATTTAAGCCGCCAGCTTATCCGCCAGATAATATTTGGCAACGCGCTTGCCATTTTCATATTCTAATACCAAAGGCGACCCGGTTGGAATTTCGGTCTCGTTGATATTCTCGGGAGTATTCTCACCCAAAATAATCAACAAAGCACGCAATGAGTTCCCATGTGCTGCTACCAGAATATTGTGACCTGCCTCGATTTGCGGCTTGATCGTAGCCTCGTAATAAGGGCGCACACGCTTTTCAACCACATCCTGAAGACTTTCCCCACCCGGAGGCTGAACATCATAAGAACGCCGCCAAATATGGACTTGCTCATCCCCGTATTTCTGTTTGGTCTCGTCTTTGTTAAGACCGGTCAAATCACCATAATCGCGCTCCCGCAAATCATCATGCTTAATCATGGACGCAACCAACGCACCCTGTCCGGCTTCGATCAAGGCCAATTCAGCCGTGGTGTAAGCCCGTTTTAATGTGGACGTATAAACCAGATCAAACAAAATCCCTGCTTTGGCCAGATTCTGCCCCGATAATTTGGCCTCTTCCACGCCTTGATCGGATAACTCGACATCTTTAAATCCAGTAAAGCGATTTTCCAAATTCCACTGACTTTGACCATGACGCATTAAAACAAGATAGGATTTCGACATAAAAATACTCCTGAAAACGATTATAGAGTCCTCACCACTAAACCATATCCAGTTAAAACTCAATAACAGGTAGGGGATTCATACAAGTCCTATATTTTCCATACAAAAACCAAAAATCCCCAAGTTGGCTTGACTCTTGACCCTATCCATGCCAGAAACTTGGGGCATAAAAAGCGCCAGACTTTGGCTTGATCGGTTGACGGTCAATAACAGAAAATCCAAAACGCTGTTATTAAGTGTCCACCGAAATCCCCGAAAGTTCCGCTCTTTTATCGGTAGGAAAGCCATAGGGGTTTTTCTGCTGCATCAAACATACATACGAAAGGTAATCTATATGTTTAATATATTCCGCAAAGAAATTGATTTTGCTGGTAAAAAAATCATTCTGGAAACAGGAAAAGTTGCCCGTCAAGCTGACGGTGCCGTTATCGCCACAATGGGAGACACATCGGTTTTGTGTACCGTTGTTGCGTCAAAATCCATCAAAGAAGGGCAGGATTTCTTCCCTTTGTCCGTTCACTATCAAGAAAAATTTTACGCTGCAGGGCGTATTCCTGGTGGTTTTTTTAAACGTGAAGCCAGACCATCTGAAAACGAAACACTGACCTCCCGCCTGATCGACCGTCCGGTGCGCCCGCTCTTCCCTGCTGAATTTTTGAACGAAGTCCAAATTATCTGCACCTGTATGTCTCACGATGGCGAGCATTCGCCAGACATCGTGGCCTTGATCGGTGTATCAGCAGCCCTGACCCTTTCCGGTATTCCATTCATGGGTCCAATCGGCGGATGCCGTGTCGGATACAAAAACGGTCAATACCTTTTGAACCCAAGCATTTCTGAAATGGAAGGGTCTCAATTGGATCTGATCGTTGCAGGCACAATGGAAGGCGTTTTGATGGTTGAATCAGAAGCCAAAGAATTACCGGAAGACGTGATGCTCGGTGCTGTTATGGCAGGCTGGAACGCATTCCAACCGGTTATCAAAGGCATTATTTCCTTGGCTGAACAAGCAGCTAAAGAACCATGGGAGGTCAAACAAAAAGACCCTGAAATGGTGGCTTTGGCTAAAAAAATCAGTGAGAAATACGCGACCCAGTTTGCCGAAGCTTATAAAGAGCAAGTCAAGCAAGTTCGCTACGAAAAAGTCGGCGCAGTCAAAGACGCAGCCATTGCGGAATTTACCACTGACGAAATCGGCAAAGACAAAGTCTCTGCAATTTGCCATGACATCGAATCCAATGTAGTGCGTGGACAAGTTCTTGAAACCGGATCACGGATTGACGGACGGACAACCGCCGACATTCGCCCGATTGTTTGCGAAGCAGGTATTCTTCCCCGCGTTCACGGCTCTGCTCTGTTCACTCGTGGTGAAACACAAGCCGTTGTCGTGACAACTCTCGGAACAGGTCAGGACGAACAAATCATCGATGCCATTACCGGTGAATACCGCGAAACATTCATGTTGCACTATAACTTTCCACCATACTCGGTTGGTGAATGTGGTCGCATGGGTGCAACAGGCCGTCGTGAAATTGGTCACGGAAAATTGGCATGGCGTGCCATCCGCCCGATGCTGCCAACCGCTGAAGATTTCCCATACACCTTGCGCGTTGTTTCTGAAATCACTGAATCAAATGGCTCGTCTTCCATGGCGACTGTTTGCGGCACCTCTCTTTCCATGATGGATGCGGGAGTTCCATTGACCAAACCTGTTGCCGGTATCGCAATGGGCTTGATTAAAGAAAACGACAAATTTGCTGTTCTATCTGACATCTTGGGTGATGAAGATCACTTGGGTGACATGGACTTTAAAGTGGCAGGGACAAATGACGGGATTACCGCCCTTCAGATGGACATCAAAATTACGTCAATCACCGAAGAAATCATGAAGATCGCTTTGAAACAAGCTCAAGAGGGACGCATTCACATCCTTGGTGAAATGGCGAAAGCCCTGAGCCAGTCACGCGGAGAAATCAGCCAACACGCTCCACAAATGGCAGTGCTGAACATCCCGACCGACAAAATCCGTGAAGTTATCGGAACAGGCGGAAAAGTCATTCGTGATATCATCGAAAGAACTGGTACAAAAATCGACATTGACGATGACGGCACGATCAAAATTGCAGCTGTTGACGGCAATGCCATCGACATGGCGATTGAAATCATCAAAGGCATCACCGATGAACCTGAAATCAACAAAATCTATATCGGGAAAGTCGTGAAGATTGTTGACTTTGGAGCCTTCGTGAACTTCATGGGAACCCGTGACGGTTTGGTTCACATCTCTGAACTTGCCGATTATCGTGTGGCCAAAACAACTGACATCGTCGCCGAAGGTCAGGAAGTTAAAGTTATGGTGACCGGATTTGACGAACGCGGAAAAATCAAATTGTCGATGAAACGCGTCGATCAAGAATCTGGCGAAGCCATCATTGCCAAACCAAAAGAAGACCTCAACGAAGAACAAGCTGCAGGCTAATATATCTTTGAACATTAATTATCCCCCGCCATAAGACGGGGGATAATTTCTTTAATAATAGTACGGAAAAACAAAATGCCCCTTAACCTCCCATCAGTCATCGGTCATCGCGGCGCGGCAGCTTACGCACCTGAAAACACCATTGAATCCATCCACACCGCAGCCGATATGGGGTGCAAATGGGTTGAACTGGACGTAAAACTCACCAAAGATTCAGTTCCTGTCATTTTCCATGACGATGATCTGGATCGCACCACGAATGGCCACGGGCCAATTGCCGAAATGAAATATGATGATTTATGCGACCTCGAAGCCGGAAGCTGGTTTTCCGAGGGCTTTGCCGGAGCAAAAGTTCCGACACTGGAAGAAGCCATCGAAATTATTTTGCAACGAGATTTAGGAATCAATCTGGAAATAAAGCCCTGTGCCGGACGAGAAGTCGAAACTTCCGAAGCCATGCTCGATGTCTTGTCCCAAATTTGGGATGACCGCGACCGCCTTCTCATAACCAGTTTTTCCCACGTTTCACTTGAAACATCAATGGATATGGCAGAAGATTGGTATCGTGGTCTTTTGCTGGAATCAGAACCAATGGAAAACTGGAAAGATCTCGCAGGTTATCTGAACGTCACCACCATTAATATTGATGGCCGCACAGCATCGCGTGAATTCATTGAGGAAATTATGGACACCGAACGTCAAATTCTGGCCTATACGATCAACGACCAACAACTGGCGCGCCAACTGCGCCGTTGGGGTGTGGATGCCATGTTCACCGATGCCCCCGATATCGTTAATGACCTTTTATTAAAGGCTCATTAAATGACAGTCGACTTTTCTTCCCAAGAAGTCATTGGGGCTCTCGCTTTTATAATTCGTAGCGTCGCAGGGCTCATTTACATTGTTTCTATATTACAAGGAAAAACAAAACCTCATTTATTTACGTGGCTTATTTTTACAATTTTAACGGCCATCGCCTTTCTGGCACAAATTTCGGATAATGCCGGCCCTGGCTCATGGATCATGGGGATCATCGCCTTCTCCTGCTTTGCAAATGCGATTCTTGCCCTTCGCTATGGAGAAAAAAATATTACAAGAGGTGATAAAATTGCGCTGTCAGTTTCTTTGGGGGCAATCTTACCTTGGATTTTAACCGAAGATCCTCTCTATTCCGTAATTCTTGTTTCTATTATTGATGCGATAGCAATGATCCCAACACTACGCAAATCATGGCATAAACCTTACGAAGAAAATCTGACGTCCCATTCAATGGCAACATTCAACGTCCTGTTATCTGTTTTTGCCTTATCCAACATCTCGGCAACCACAATTTTATACCCATTAGCCATTATTGTCGTAAACACGGCACTGATTATTCTGTGTCTCTGGCGCAGAAGAGCACTGGAAAAACAGACTGGTTTGCTCTAACTCAGTACAAGACGACTTTTACGATTTCTTAGGCATTTATATAATAATATATATTATTAGATTATTTTATATAATAAACGAACGGGCGAAAAAAACATGACCGGACTAATACTCGTATTACTGGCCTTTGGACTCATCATTGTTGAAACCCATGTTCCGTCTTTCGGGATATTTGGAATCATGGCGATCATCTCGCTCTTCGCAGGAGGAAATATCCTCGTCGAACAAGGAGAGCTCTTTGGCATTCCAATGAACTGGGAAATCTTTTTAGGCATTGCCGCCGCGATGGTGGTCATCCTGCTCGTTTTAATTAAAGTGGCAGCCCAAGCTTTCAAAAAAACAGACACCGCCGGCATCGAGGGCATGATCGATCAAGATGCCGTGATCGAAGATTGGGACAACAAACAAGGTCGAGTGACGGTTCAAGGTGAATTGTGGCAAGCTGTCTCCGAACGCTCGCATGATTTTCAAAAAGGTGATAAGGTCACAATCGGCTCGGTTCATGACCTTAAACTCAAAATTCATATCAAAGACTAATATCCATTTTATTCAAATTTAGGAGTTCACAATGACATTCATTCCTGTTTTTCTCGTTATCATACTGGTTGTGGCTCTAGCCAGCATCCGCATCATTAAGGAATATGAACGTGGAGTGATTTATACGCTTGGGAAATACACCGGCACACGCGGCGCAGGTATACAACTGGTTCTTCCCGTCATTCAAACCATGACCATCGTGGATGTCCGTGTCAGAACAGACGACATTCCGGCACAGGATCTGATCTCAAAAGACAACGTCTCGGTCAAAGTCAGTGGCGTTCTGAACTACCGTGTCGTAGATCCAGCCATGGCCATCAACCGCAATGAAGATTTCTTGTTCCGGACAAACCAGATGGCACAAACCACGCTGCGCTCTGTCTTGGGGCAACATGACCTTGATGACATGCTTCAAAAACGAGCAGACCTGAACAAAGCCATTCAGGGGGAACTCGACGGACAAACCGAAGGATCGGGAATTAAAGTCATCAGCGTTGAAATCAAACATGTTGATATTGACCCGAGCATGATTCGCGCCATCGCCCGCCAAGCCGAAGCCGAACGGGAACGCCGCGCAAAAATCATCAATGCCGAAGGTGAATTGCAAGCCGCAAAACAACTCGATGAAGCGGCCACCATTCTGGCGCAACGTCCGGAAACCATGCAACTTCGCTATCTTGGAACACTTGGAGAATTCGCAAATAACAAAGGCGGAAGCACCATTGTCCTGCCTTTGCCGATGAATCTCCTCCACAGTGTCGGGGACCTTCTGGCAAAAAAATAAAGTTAGCCTTTATCATCAAGCCTTCTAAAAACCTCGATGCCGATTTCATCGAGGTTTTTACTTTCTTTGGCATCAATTTCGGCACGTTCTTCATCATCGCGGCGCTGTTGAATAATCTGGGCTTTTTTCTGTTCGGAAAACGCTTCACGCATATCTTCCTGAGCCCGCTCGATTTTAACATCCAGTTTTTTAAGCTGACTATTCAATCGCTCGACTTCACTGGCCATTCGCGCAGAATAAGCCGCAAAAGTCACCAAAGCTTCAATATCGATTCCACTCTCTGCAAGTTGGCGTTCACGCTCGATCTCTTCAAAAATAGCACGCTTACGCCCTTCCAGCAACTCCGCCTGCCGGAATAAATCCGCCAGAATTTTTTGTTTTTCTTCAACACGGAACTTCCGCAGCCGGATAAGAGGATTCAAATCAGCCATAAGAACAGATTAGCATAAATCAAACATCAACAGGGATATTTGATCTCACGATGAACATCTCTGCCACCATAAAAATCTTGTTGCCCGCTTTTGGGGGACAACCCTCTGTGAGACGGACGCCCTGAATCACCAAAACGTCTCCCGTCATCCTCATGCACATCCCCAACCATTTCCTGCAACCGCCCCCGACCAAACGCGGAAGCAAGCGAATGTTTCTTTATACCCATAATAGCCTCATTGTTATGACAACAAGAATGCTACAGGCAAAAAAAGATTATGTCAAATATATACTTTTGTGCATATATCTTATGGGTTTTTCGAATACTCCATCCCCAAAATATCGGCTAACTGTTCGAAACTTTCATCAATATTGGAATGATCGCCCTTATTCTGGGTCAAAAATTCCTCGATAGCCGGATAAAATTGAATAGCCTCATCAACCTTGGTGTCGCTCCCTTTACGGTACGCCCCTAACTGGATGAGTTCAGCCATATTCTCATAAGAAGAAATAACCTGCTTGGACTTGCGAAAGATGTCATTTTGCTGCTCAGTAAAAGCACGCGGCAAAGACCGCGACACAGATTTTAAAACATTGATCGCCGGATAACGCCCCCGATCGGCAATGCCACGCTCCATGACAATGTGACCATCAACAATCCCCCGCACCGCATCGGATATAGGCTCATTATGATCGTCCCCCTCAACCAAAACAGTGAACAGGCCAGTAATAGCCCCTTCCCCATGAATACCGGGCCCCGCCCGTTCCAATAGACGCGCCAATTCTCCAAAGGTTGTTGGCGGATACCCCTTGGTCGTTGGAGGCTCTCCGGCAGACAAACCAATTTCCCGCTGCGCCATCGCAAAACGGGTTACAGAATCCATCAAACACAAAACTTGTTTGCCTTGCCCCCTGAAATATTCAGCCACTGATAACGTCAAATACGCCGCCTGACGACGCATCAAAGCAGGCTCATCACCCGTGGCGACAATCACAACCGATCGTGCCAAACCATCTTCGCCCAGATCATCTTCCAAAAACTCCTGAACCTCGCGACCACGTTCCCCAACCAGACCAATCACAGTCACTTCGGCTTCGGTATATTTAGCCATCATGGATAAAAGAACAGATTTACCAACGCCAGACCCCGCAAAAATCCCCATACGCTGACCTTTACACAACGTGGTAAAGCTATTGACCGCACGAACACCCATATCGAGCTTTTCACCGACCCTTTGCCGCGCATGCGCCAACGGAGCCTTGTTCTTCAGCGGGACGGCAACGCCCCCCATCTGTAAACTTCCCAAACCATCAATCGGTTTGGCTAAAGCATTGATGACCCGCCCCAACCATTTCTCGGACGGAAAAACAACAGGCTGTTTATCCTGAATATAGGCTTTGCATCCCAAACCTATGCCTTCCAACGTACCAAACGGCATGAGCAAAGCCCGATTATCTCGAAATCCGATCACTTCACATGGAACATCCCGATTGGGATTGGGGCGTAAATGAACCATAGACCCTACCGCCAGATCATGTCCGAATCCGGCAATTTCAACCAAAAGCCCCAAAACCTTCGTGACCTGACCATAAACCTCATGATCGGGAATAGTAGAAATACGGGCAATAACTTTTTCAGAAAGACGTTCCATAAAAATCAGGATACCACACCCACACAAAAAAGAAATTCCCTACGCCACTCCACTACTCTACTGCGTCAAAAGCTGAAGCTGCGTGCCCGCCACACGAGCGGGGTAGTATTTCAATTTGTTGACAGTTCCATTGAGATTATTATTGCCAGATGAATTCCCGCCAACGATCAATTTATCGACACTGGGAAGTGTAACACTCGTATCCACACTCCCCAAAGTTCCATCCGTGGCTGCAATCGCATCATTCGGTGCATAAACCAATCCTTGGCGCAACGTATTCCCAGCCGTATACGCACCAATACTATATCCAAATTGTGAAGCGCCCCCTGTAAATATAGACTCCGCTCTAGCATCAGCAACAGCATCATTGACCGTCAAAGACAATCTATTGTTACTCGATCCATCACCGATTTCAGCAATTCTCGGATAAGAAGATCCACCTACGTATGGAATAACAGACTGGGCTGTCAACGCTCCCGCTGCCGCATTAAACCACCCGCCAGTCGGAATGGTGAGGATATCCGCTTGCCGCGTCACCGTTCCGTTTGTTGTCGGGATATAGGATGTTGGAAAAGCCCCCCTCTCCATTTGATAACCGGCAATACGGATAGAGAGATCACATGATCCTCCATTTGGGATTCTAATATACATGCTTGAATAAGACTTGGCGGCGGTTGCTCCATGAGTCAATTTGGCTGCAATTTGCAACGCGAAGGGCGTGACCGAGGAATAAGACTTGTTTGTTTCAGCAAGATAAACTCCCCCCCGCTGTATAAGATCTATTTGAAAGAGCAACAGCACACGATCCCCCGACTGAAGAGTAAGACGTAACCCCCATCCATGCAGAAACAACAGTATCATCCCCGGGAACAACCGCAAATTGGTCAGCACTCGGCATTGACAAAGATGCATAAGCATTACTTCCCGAACTGTTTGTTGTAAGATTGTACAATAAATCGATATAAGATAAACCGTTTACGGTTCCTACTCCGGTCACCGTTACAACAGACCCGGGCATAACAGCGGGAACACCAAAACGCCAATGATTTGAAGTTAAATTTGTGTAGACCCCAGGCGTAATTCCAGAAAACTGGCCATTTTGAACATAATTTGTTCTTAGTTCCTCAATAAGGATTCCTTTTGGGACATGAGTAACAGGGTCATAATCAAAACGAGGCTGCCCCGAAGCAGCAGTTTGCAAATCACCTGATGAATCGAAATACGTGCCCACACTGGCGCGAGTGAACGTTCCACCGGCTGCCGTTAAAAACGCAGGAAGACTCGCGTAATGTGTGCCAGATAAAATATAATCGCTGCCCGCAAAATCCATCAACAAAGACGGGTAATCGATTTTGACTCCGGAAGTATTCGGCAACGTAAAAGTCAGGGGAGAAAGCGCATTGCCATTCAAATCTGTGAACGTTCCACCATTCAAATCCACAGGCGAAGACAAAACAACCCCGTCCAAATCCACATCGCCCGCTTGCGGCGTATAGTGAAACGTCAGTGTACCCGTCCCCGTCCCAGAAGCATAAGTGGCATAACGCGTCACCCCGCCAACATCAACCGCAATGCGCGGTGTTCCTCCGCTTGTGTCCACATTCACTGCCTCCGACATATTCACCGTAAAGGGAATCGCGCCAGCAGCAAAAGCCCCCACAGGACAAAAAAGCAGAAAAAACGCGGTCAAAAGGAAAACATACACCGCCCTCACTCCAAAAACAGAAGGGAAATACCCCCTTATAAACCAAGATTTATTGTTACACATTGTTTTCCAAACCAAGAACAATCTTATCTTTTTACTAAAAATCATAAGAACAAACAACCATTTCAGCGTGTTACTGCACAAACAAAAAGGGTTGATAACAGAGAATATCCCCAAAAAACTGACTAAAAGATTTGTTAACCTTCTTAATATTTGTTAATATAAATGTTAATAAAGTTTAACGCAACCAATAGACGAGGAAGAATCCTATGAGAGTCCTGCTAGTAGAAGACGACAGCTCCACAGCAAAAAGCATCGAGATGATCCTAAAATCCGAAGGATATATGGTCGAAACCACAGATCTCGGCGAAGATGCTTACGAACTTGGAAAATTTTATGAATACGACATTATCGTGCTTGATTTGATGCTTCCCGATATGCACGGCTACGATGTTTTGAGAAAACTCCGCGCAGAAAAAATCAATATCCCTATCCTGATTCTCTCTGGTCTTGCCGAATTGGACAACAAAATCAAAGGATTGGGCTTTGGAGCCGACGATTATCTGACCAAACCATTCGAAAAAGCCGAATTGATTGCCCGCATCAAAGCAATTGTTCGCCGCTCCCAAGGCCACGCCCAAAGCAAAATCGAAGTTGGTCGCGTTGTGGTCAATCTTGACTCCCGCACCGTTGAAGTTGACGGAAAGCCCATCCATTTGACCGGGAAAGAATACGGCATCCTCGAACTTCTGGCCTTACGCAAAGGCACAACTTTGACCAAAGAAATGTTCCTTAATCACCTATACGGCGGCATGGACGAACCAGAAGTCAAAATCATTGATGTGTTTATCTGCAAACTACGCAAAAAAATTGAACAAGCCACAAGCGGCGAAAACTATATCGAAACTGTCTGGGGGCGCGGCTATGTTCTGCGCGAACCAGCTCATGCCGATAAAGTACGCGCCGCCAACGCTTAAGTAAAAGATTAAGAAATAAATTTAAAGGCCTGATTTATCAGGCCTTTTTCTGCAACGACAGAAAAACTCTGTCGTTTGTTCATAATTATCTGCTAACTTATTGAAATCATGGCGCGCCCGTAGAGATTCGAACTCCAAACCTCCTGATCCGTAGTCAGGTGCTCTATCCAATTGAGCTACGGGCGCATGCCGGAAAGATTTGCTAAAAAATGCAATCTAAAAAGTTTGTGGAACATACTTGAGCCCCAAAACAAATGCAAGCCTAAAAATCATGCAAAAAGGTGTAGCTATTTCAAGCTTCAATCTTGACATTTTTCCTATACAATTCCATAAGTTACAATGTAGTTTTAGGCGAAGGATTCGCACTAGAGCCGCCACTTTGTAAAAGATTCTGGAATCACGAAATTTAAGGGACACCCCTCTCTCATGAACACACTGAACGCATCCCGCCCGCTTTATCTGGTTTGCAGCCTTTTGGTCACAACATTTACTATGTTGTTTACACCGTCTGCAATGGCACAATCTGGCGGAAAAACTCCGGCTCTCGTTATCACGAACCAACCATTACCAGCTACACTTGCAGGTCAGGTTTATACAAAACCAGTTCAAACAACCACAATCACGCCACAAAATTTGCTCGAATCATACTACGGCACATCGGACACAATGGTGTCCCGCAAAATCGGCGACATCCATAAAGATTTAGGCAGCCTTCAACAAGACATGGCCAAATTATCCGAGCGGATACTGGGGCTGGAAAAAACAAATCAATCCGAAGCCGCTGGATATTACGCCAGCACAGCAACCATCAGCACCCAACTGCAATCAGGAACAACGCCGGGTAACCCTCGCCTGTTGCAAAAACTCGCCAACGCACAAGACAGCCTTGATAAACTGGCGCGCAATGTCAATGACATGAACGAACTGGCAATCGAAATTACAAAATCAGGATCAGTGGCATCCTACCTTCTCGAAGGCGCACGCTCGGCTTATGGCCTGACTGGTGCAGTTGAAGAAGATCACGTCCAACTGGCACAACTCGAAGACAGTATCAACAATACCATCATCATCATTGATCGCTTACAAAACAACATCAATGACGATATCACACGCACCAGCGCATATCTCGCAACAGAACGCAACAACCTGCGCACTATGTCTTTGGCCGTATCTGATGGAAATTTGTTGGGTAAATCTCTCTCAAGCCGTCCATTTACATCTGCCGCCAAGAAAACAGAAATCGTAGAAATGGCAAAAGTTGCAATGCCGGATCAGCCCCCTGCTCCAAGCAACCCACGCCCACTGGTTAAAATCCGTTTTGACCGTGAAAACGTAGATTACGAACAACCGGTTTACATCGCTCTGAACGAGGCCATGGAAAAATTCCCTGATGCACGCTTTGAATTAGTGGCGGTCTATCCATCCGAAGGCAACGCAGCCCAAGCGGCTATTGAGAGCACCAAATCACGCCGCAACGCTGAACGTGTTTTGCGTTCAATGACCCAAATGGGGCTGCCTATGGATAAAGTGGACATTTCTTACGCTGCTAGCTCTGATGCTTCCAGCAGCGAAGTGCACATCTACGTCCGCTAATTTTCACGTCTCCGTAGCTCAGTTGGATAGAGCACAAGTTTCCTAAACTTGGGGCCGCAGGTTCAATTCCTGCCGGAGACGCCATGCCAAAAATCACACGAACAATCCACGCCCATCACGCAAAACGGCATCCGCAGCTTCGGTATAGCTTCCGTCTAACTCATGCAAAACCAAACCAGCATGAATCCGTGCAGGAGTTTTACGATCTTTTATCGCACGAATAATCACGCGCTTGGCCTCAATGCCTGCGCGCGACCAAAGAGGAATAATTTCTATGGCACCGAACATTTTCCCCATCAAGCGAATAATCCGATCAACACCATCCACAGGAAAAATAATTGTCAATCCGCCACCATTTTTAACCAAACGATGCCCTGCCTTGATCCAGTCTTCCAAAGTCAAATCATTGTCCTGATGACCATTGGCAACCGCCAGCAATTCATCAGGTGAGGGCGTATGATCACCCGATTCACGAAACGGAGGATTCATGATAACCTGATCGAAAATCGGTTTTTGTGACGGATTAAAATCCCGAATGTCTGTACAAATAAAGTCACAGCGATTTTCAACCTGATTTAAAACCGCATTCCGACGAGCCAAATCACAATAGACCGTTTGCCACTCGACACCGCTCAACCGAATATCAGAACAACGATAGGTCAGACAAAAACTTGCACCCCCTACACCGCACCCCAAATCAAGAACATGATCTCCTGATTTGGCGGGACAAGCCGCCGCCAACATGACACTATCCAAAGATGTTCTAAACCCCCCTTCGGCAAGCTGTAACAACCGGACAGACTGATTCAAAACATGAATTTCTTGTTCAAGAGCCCTCAAATCCATCTCCCCAATCCAGCTTTTTTGTGACTTTGAATAAATCGGAAGATTTGGCAACCTCCAAAGTTCGCGCCTCTCCATTTTTATCACAGACTTGCAACTGCCGTACTTTACTTCCTGAAGAACGACCTAACAAACGAAAATCGCATCGTTTGACTTCATTCCGGCTAAAAGCAATCCACGAAAATTTTTCATCTTCATATCCCAATATAGCTCCCGATTTCATCATCTTATGCAACTTGCTGCGCTCGACACGGACAGAAAAATGACACCACCGCCCATCTATTTTCGACAACGGGCAATCTTGCATCTGTGGGCATGGCCCCACCAAATAACAATCTGAAAATCCGCTGGCGAGTTTGCGTACCCGCTCAATCACCGAAAAACCAAATGGCGTTCCCGTTTCCACAATGACCAACACACCCGAACACAGATCCCATAAAGACCGAAGAACATCCGCCCATTGATGGCTTTCCAACTCGTTCAAAACATACGAAGCCAAAACCAGATCATAATTTTTGCGCTCAAATTTTTTCTCGACGCCCGATTCAATCCAAGAAATATCGGCATCCATTTCAGGAACAATAAATTCTGTCCCGACAGACCGTAAATGAGAATTCGGCTCTAACAAAGTCGCCGCAGAAAAATCCCAAATTTGGGACGCAGCATAACTAGCAGTCCCGGGTCCCGCCCCGACATCCAAAACAGTCGCAGGAAAAAAACACGGCATCAATGTTTTGATCTGCCCAAACACAGATATATTCGCAGTAAAAGTAGCTGGCAACCGCGCAACCAGATAAGCCAAAGCTTCCTCTTCGTTGCGCAACTGGAAATAACGATTGCCTTCCCCTTCGGTTAAACGGCGATACCGTTCAGACACGCGTCCGGCGGATTGAACAACGGACGACACGCCACTTTTTTCCAAAGCAGCCTCTTCTATCTTTGCGCGAAGCGCGTGAGGGAATTGTTGAACCATAACTGTTTGTAACGTTACGACAATCTCTTGGCAATGGCTTCGATTTCGTTTATATCTCGTGACCATGAGCAAACTGGCACAAGCACAAGCAATTCCGCCGCCCAACCCGTTAGAGGAATTGACGGCGCATCTATCTGACGATATGAAATCAGTCAATGCGCTGATTCTGGAACGTATGAACTCGGAAGTCCCACTCATCCCCCAACTGGCAGGATATCTGATCGCCGCAGGCGGAAAACGCATCCGCCCCTTGATGACCTTGGCCTCGACCCGATTATTTGACCAAACCACCGATCGCCCATACCGTCTAGCAACAGCAGTTGAATTCATTCATACCGCAACCTTACTCCACGATGATGTCGTAGACGAAAGCGACCAACGCCGCGGGCAAGCCTCTGCCAATACCTTGTTTGGAAATCAATCCAGCGTATTGGTTGGAGACTTCCTGTTTTCAAAATCATTCGAATTAATGGTGGAAGACGGATCAATTGATGTCCTCGATATTCTTTCCAAAGCCTCAGCCGTCATTGCCGAAGGCGAAGTTCTTCAACTTTCGATTCAAAACACACTAGAAACCACACTCGACCAATATTTACAGGTCATCTCGGCTAAAACAGCAGCCCTATTCGCCGCCGCCTGTGAAATCGGCCCCGTCATCACGGGACAACCTTCGGAAATTCGGCAAGCCATGCGGAATTACGGTCATCACGTCGGTATGGCTTTCCAGATTGCTGATGATGTTCTGGATTATCAATCAAATACAAAAGAGCTGGGGAAGTCGATAGGAGATGACTTTAAAGAAGGTAAAATGACCGCTCCGGTTATTTTTGCTTACGAATTCGCGGATGAAAAAGGCAAAAAATTCTGGATTCGTACGTTTGAACAAAAAGAATTGACCGAAAAAGACCTTGAACATGCTCAAAAATTGATAAAAACAACCGGATCATCCCAAAAAACTCTCGATTTGGCACAAAATCACATCAAACTGGCACAAAATGCCCTCAAAAATGTAGGGGATTCGGAAATGAAGAGCATTTTACACCAACTGGCCGATTACGCCCTCACCCGAAAAAATTAACACAATTCACGCACACAGCATAAGAAACAACCTTTGACCTGTGGAAACATTACACAAATTATCTAAATTTTAAGAATACCTGCTATAATGATAGACGGGGAATATGGTGCTATGACGAAACAAAACAAAAACTGCCCTTGTCCGAAGGACTCTTCCAGTGGCTTCTCGTTGATCGAAGTCGCAATAGCTCTTATTGTCATAGGGTTATTTATAACCCCGATAATAATGATTTATAATATTTCCATGCAAGCGAGCATCTTAAACACAACAAAGGCTCGTTTGAGCAATGTAGAGTCCGCACTAAACAAATATGTCATTAAATATGGCCACTACCCTGCTCCAGCCGATAGAAATATCGCGCAAGGCTTAGCAGGCTTCGGGGTTTCTGTTGCGGCAATCACAACAAATTGCTCAACTCCTCCAGCAACCGCCGGAGCGGCCTGCAGAACCCAGATCGGGGCAGAAAACGGGGATGGCGTGGGGGGGCCGGACGATGTTCTGATCGGTGACATTCCTTTTGCAACGCTAGGAATAAGATACGATAACATTCTGGACGGCTATGGAAAAAAATTCATATATGCCGTTACTCAAAGCCAAACTGTAGCAGGAACTTTCAACAACGCTTGGGGTGCTATAAATGTTTTAAACCATGATGGAAATAATCTTTTTACATTACCCCCGTATGCTCACTACGTCATCGCAAGTACAGGAAAAGACGGAAAAGGCGCATTTAATATTAATGGTATACAGACAACGGCATGCGGCAATCCAGCCGGGGGAGTTGATCAGGAAAACTGTGATTTGGATGCCTTATTCCGAAACAACTTTCTAGTAAATGGAGAAGGTGCAGGTCAAAGATTATATGATGTCGCTGGAGCAACTCACTTCGACGACTACCTAGCCTACGTAACATCTTTGGAAGCCGGTATTTGGACAGGAGTGACCAATCAACCAAATATTAGAAATACAAACGCTTTTAACATCAAAATTGGAGCGCCAACATCAACCTGCACCCCCGCCCCATGCTCAGTGCTCCCTGCCACAAGATTGGATGTGACCGGAACAGTAAAGGCCGACCGAATAAAAACCAGTCGATTTTGTAACAATACCTCTTCACCCGCATGTATTGAAGCTTCCAGCATGACGATTTCTTCGGCAACCAGCCAAGTGCCTGTCTCTCCGGAAATGATAGGTGGAACACCGTCCGTTGTTGGTATTCTTGATACAACAACTTGGGATCCCTCTACTTTCCAATACAGAAATAGGGTTAAAGGCAAAGGGATACTTTGCCCAACAATGAACAACACTCAACTGGGAATGTTTGGTTTTAATGATGCGGATGAAAACTGTACACTTACAGCATACGCAAGTACAATCATTTCAGCCTGTCCATCAACACAATTTGCTGTAGGTGTTCTGGCAAGTGGAGGACTTGACTGTCAATGAAAAAGATCATGAGCAAAGAGAGAAAACTATTGCATTCCGATGCGGGCTTCACGCTCATCGAAGTAGCAATCGTGATTGTGATTGTCGGCATCCTGACCATCCCTCTTGTTTCTGCCTATAGCATTTACCAACAAAAAAGGGCTATGGAAATAACAACCGAAAGAATAAAAACCATTTCAGATTTTACCAATATTACAAAGGACGCAAACTTGGCATACCCGTGCCCCGCTCTAAGAAATCTGGTGGAAGGGGATGCTATGTACGGAGTGGACGCTTGTACAAACAATACCCTTAGAGTAGCCATCGATGGACTCGCTCTTGGCGCATGCACTGCAGGCGGAGGGATCTGTAAAATTGCAGGGATTCGCGATGCCGATGGGGACAGCATAAATGACCCAATTCTAATTGGAGCGGTTCCTTTTGTGACCTTAGCTATAGGCACAAGACAGTTCATTGGGGCAGATAACTCTTATGACGGCTGGAACAATAAAATTGATTACGCTGTATCCGCAAACATAACAAGATTATCAGGGATAGCGGCGCCCTTAAATGAATCTCATTTTTTTGGAGTTATCAAAGCCGTAGATGAATTCGGTCGGCCAACCGCCAGCATAGGAACCATCGACATTAACAATGATTCAATCATTGATGACGACGATGCCAACGGCCTTTATGTCCTAATATCCCATGGAAAAACTGGCATTGGAGCCTATTCCAGTCAAGGTAGGCTTGTTGCTCCCTGTTCTGCAACTTCAACGGATAGAGAAAACTGTGATAATGACGCAACATTCATAAGAGCTTTGGGCGTATACGAAGGGACTCCGGCTCAATTTTACGATGATTACGTCCTTTTCAATAGAGAACAAGCAGCCGAACTTTGGCAAAACGTCACTAATCCTGCAACAAATGGCGGAACAGGGGACATTATCAACCTGAACACAGGATTTGTCGGAATTGGAACAGACAACCCAAGCGAAGAGCTTGAAGTTGTAGGAGATATTCGCGCCCCGACCGTACTGTCCAATCAAATTTGCGATGAAACAGGGGCAAATTGCCTTGATGTAAACTATTTTATAACATCTCTAACCTCTGGAGCAAAAACAAACACATGCCCAAGCTTTGGACATGTTATCAAGGGCATAGCGAACGGCAAAGTAACGTGTGAAAAAGTATCAATTCAGAATTCAGGCTTACACACATGCCCTGTAGGAGAGCATGTAAGAGGAATGTATACTGACGGCAGAGTTATATGCACAGACCTAAACATATACTAACAGGAATTTAAAAAAGGATGCCTATTATGAGCAAAGATAAGAACAACCAGCGCGGCTACACACTCATATCCGTGGCACTTTCGCTGATGATTATCGGCATATTAATTGCTGGATTTGCTCAAACATACAAAGTTTATGACCAAAGAGAGCAACTTATTCTAAATGAACAGCGCATAAGCACCGCACTTCTCAAAATACAGTCCTACAGACAATTATACGGAAGAATACCATGCCCCTCTTCTATCAACACAGCAAGAAACACAGCCAGCTATGGCATGGAAAGTGATTGTTCCGACACAACAACAATAACTACAGGCAGTTGTCTTTCTGGGATTTGTGTTGTCAATGGAGCAAGAACCATCACCCCTCCAGCTGCTGCAGCCTATATTCCCAGAGTTCGCATAGGAGCCATCCCATTCAGAGTTCTTCAAATGGATGAAAAAGAAACCATTGACGCTTACGGAAATAGAATTCTTTACGCTATGACAGAAGAGCTAGGAGTTCAAACCACTTATTCTGAAATTAACGGTGGCATTAACATAATCAACGAATTGGGGGATAATATCATTGACCCTACTGGATCGGCCAATTTCGCACTTGTCAGTGCCGGTCCAAATAAAAGGGGCAGCTTTAACATAGATGGCCTCCAAGCCAATGCCTGCACCGGAGCTAGCTTGGATGTGCAAAACTGCATCGACTTATCATCTCCACCAGCAACAGCGACCCTTGCCTCAAGTGTAGAGGCTTTAGCGGGGGGGGCTTCAGAATTTGACGATACCATCGACTATTTCGCAGCGTTAGCTGACACAAGATGGAGAAGAACAGAAGGAAACCAAAATAATATAGAAGCCATTGTATTGGATAACGTCTCTGCAGGAATAACGACATCACCAACTGATAAATTGCACATTTCCCAATCACCTGCTCGACCGGCTGCTGCAGGAGTCTCCGCAACTTGGGAAGGGGCATTAAGAGCCACGGTAGGTCTTCAGGCGGAAAACTATTGCGATGAAAGTGGTAACAATTGCTTTGATGTCGAGGATTTTATGGGTTCAAGCTCGGCTATGACATGCCCGACAGCAGGAGAATATGTCATTGGAATTGAAGGGGACTCCTCCAATCCAGGTCACGCAAAGGTCAAATGCGCTCCTGTCCGAATTTTTTGTAGCAACCCTGCATCTCCAATTTTTGATGGAGTTTACCCATCGGGAGCGCCAAAATGTAAGACTCTGAGCGTGAACTGTACAACAGCAAATATTCAGATATGCAACTCTGCATACACCGCCTTTAGTCTTTTACCCAGTAATGCTCCCTCTATTCCCAATCCAACATCTACAGGGGCTGTCACAGCAGCAACAGGAGCGTATATAAATCTTACTGACGCAGGGTCTTACCCTACCAATCCAGCAAAAGCATGGTTTCAGTGTAACAACGGTGTATGGAATACTACTGTATGGACTTCCGGTCTTTGCAGTTGCAACCCCACACCCCCGCCATCATCAACCTGCACAACTTCGCCGACACCATCCCCTGCTTGTACAGGATCTGTGTCATGCACCGGTGCGGGAACAGGATTTGCGACACAAAACTATAGCTTTAACGCCTTCAATTGTCAGTGGACTGGTGGAAGTATAAGTTATGCAACCTGCTCATGTCCATCGACACCGCCAACAGCGCCACCAGCACCTGTGGCCTGTGCAGCGGGATATAATTCCGGTTGGGCAGTTCCAAGCTATCACTGGAACTCCAACCCGAATGTCTGCGCTTGGGTTGCAGACCCTGGAAACTGCGGCTGTACCGCACCTGTTCCTGCAACAAGAGATGGTGCGCTAGTCGCATGTAGCGCAATTTCGGGATTTGAAGGATTTACAGGAACAGCAATCAAGAAAGAAGTGTTCAATAGTACATTGGGAATCTGCGGATGGCAGTTCTCAAATTACGACACGTCAGCCTGTACTTGCGATTCGACAACGGAATACATATCAACTAATGTATACGCAACAACTTGTACTCCCTGTCAAAATGAAACGTCTCCTGCCGTTTGGAAGTACAAATTCGATGGCCCTGGCTGTTCTCGCGGATCTGACTATAGATCCATTCTTCCAACATGTCAGGCCAAAAACTTCTTCTGGAGGCTGAATATGACAGGGTTTTCAACTTTTGGCGCCGCAAGTAATGGAGGAAATCCTGAAGTAGGCGTGACAACATGTTCCTGCTCAGAATGGGGGGCATCAGCACAGTCTGTCTGCGGATCTCCAGCGGTAGGGGCAACCTGGAATATAGGAATGTGTACATGTAGAGAATAATTTCTAAAAAGCCCCGAAAATCGGGGCTTTTCTTTTTATTGCTTTTGTAATTCATAGACTGTATTTCTGTCCCCCATGGACATGATACTTTTTCTCAAAACGATAGGATATATCGGCACATGGGCGGCTCTATTTACCGAAGGCGCGTTCTTTTTCGGCATCTTTTTGCCCGGTGACAGCCTCCTCTTTCCGATCGGCATTCTGGCAGGACAAGATGTATTCAACCTCTGGGTCATGTTGCCTGGTTGCTTTATTGCAGCCTTTCTGGGAAATCTGGTTGGATATGAAATCGGCAAACGCTGGGGGCCAAAAATCTTATCATCAAAATACGCGTCCCGTGTGGTCAAGGATCACCACTTAAAAACCTGTGACGAATTTTTTCAAAAATACGGCGCATTTACAGTGGTCATCGCACGCTTTATCCACTTCGCCCGCACGTTGGTTCCATTCCTCGCCGGAATGACCCGCATGGACTATAAACTTTTTGTAATTTATTCTGCATTAGGAGCCTTGGTCTGGGCAGCAGGAGTCCCATTGCTCGGATACTATGTCGGAACACTCATCCCAGATTCCAGTATTGATAAATATTTACTACCCTTTATCGGAATTCTGATTTTAATCGTGGCTTCACCCGCTATTTTATCCGCAATTAAGCACCGTTTTTTTTCAAAAACCGCCGAAATGCAGTCAAAGTCTTCGGACTAACATGATGCTCAACCCCTTCGGCATCAAGACGCGCCGTATTCTCATCAAGCCCGAGCGCACATAAAAAACGGAACACAACATCATGACGTTCCTTACATTCTTTGGCCAATAACATTCCATCTTCGGTTAAAAACAAAGATCGATAAGGCCGATTGGTCACAAATCCTTCACGGTTCAAGCGCACAATAATCTTGTTGACGGTGGCATGGGACACACCGAAATTTTCGGCCAAATCCACCACCCGCGCCTCACCTTTTTCGGCGATTAAATCAGCTATCATCTCAACATAGTCTTCTGCCGTCTCACTCTGGTGAGCTTTACGGACATATTCGAACGCCTTGGCACGCACCGCAGGAGCAGAAGAATCATCGAACATCTTGTTTTTACTGACCATCATTTTCCTATCATGCTCAAACTTTTGCTCATTGTCAATTCTGTTGCCTAGGCTAAACTTTATAGTATAGTACAAAATATAAAGGAATTGCTAAATATGACTCCCCAGGATCTCCACACCCATTTAAAAACATTAAGCCTGCCCGAAGTAAACGGCAGTATTTCTGTGCATAAACACGGATCATTCTGGCGAAAATTCCTTTCTTTTATGGGGCCTGGCTATCTGGTTGCTGTCGGCTATATGGATCCAGGAAACTGGGCAACAGCTCTGGCAGGAGGATCCCAATTCGGCTATACCTTGCTCTCTGTCTGCCTGATTTCAAACATTATGGCGATTATTCTACAATCTTTATGCGCCAGACTAGGCATCGCCACCGGACGCGATCTGGCACAAGCCTGCCGTGACAACTATTCAAAACCCGTATCTTTTATTCTATGGATTTTGGCAGAACTCGCCATTTGCGCCACCGATCTGGCAGAAGTAATCGGCACTGCCATTGGCCTTTATCTTTTGTTCCAAATCCCGATGGAATGGGGTGTTCTCATCACCGGTCTGGATGTCCTGCTGGTGTTGGCCTTGCAACGCCTTGGATTCCGATGGGTTGAAGCCTTCATCATAACCTTGCTGATTGTCATTTTCGGATGCTTTGCCGTTCAAATCTGGCTGGCACGTCCCGATGTGATGGGCGTTGCGGCAGGATTTATCCCCTCGACAGAGATCATAACCAACCCTGCCATGCTTTATATTGCTCTGGGAATTATCGGCGCAACCGTCATGCCCCATAATTTATATCTTCATTCATCCATCGTACAAACCCGCGCCATCGATAACGATGAGGCCAGTAAAAAATCAGCCATCCGCTTTGCTTCACTCGATTCAACCATTGCCTTGATGTTAGCCCTCACGATCAATGCCTCGATTCTAATTTTGGCGGCCGCAACCTTTTATACAACAGGACATAACGGCATAGCTGAACTTCAAGAAGCCCACAGCATGCTAGTTCCCCTTTTGGGAACATCATTGGCCGCCACATTATTTGCCATCGCCTTACTCTGCTGCGGGTTGAATTCAACCGTCACAGCCACCTTGGCCGGACAAATCGTGATGGAAGGCTTTATCAATATCCGTCTCCCACCATGGCTTCGCCGGATGATTACACGTGGTCTGGCCATCATTCCGGCCATGTTTGTCACAATTTTATATGGCGAAAGCGGCACAGCCCAACTCCTGATCTTTTCTCAGGTCATTTTAAGCCTACAACTCCCCTTTGCCGTTGTCCCCTTGGTGCTGTTCACCAGAGATAAAATGAAAATGGGCAATCTCGTAGCGCCAAAATGGATGACAGCTTCAGCAAGCTTGATCGCCGTCATCCTCATCACCTTGAACATCAAGCTGATCTGGGATGTTGCAACTAGTCTCTAAAACCTCCCTCGCATCTTTCTCCAACACCTTTCTATTACCCCGCCCAAGCTTGATAATATGTATAAACAACCAGTGTCAGCGTCACCAGAGTGCTAGGCAGCGAATAACGTAAGCGTAAACCAAACATAATATCCTCTCTTTTCTTTTGACTTCACAACCAAAGTTGTGTTCCGTGTTTGTTCTTTATAGAACAAATAAGGAACACAGACAAGTGGGTATTGTGACTATTTGAAAAAAATTTTCGGCAAGCCCATTTCAAGAAAGGTTTACATGGCTAAGGTTAAACGATACCATTTAGCTCTATGCCAAGTATTGCTTTGGATACCGGATTTCTTTCTATATGCGTCATTTATTATTATCAGTCTCTTTTGTCTCTCTTCTTTCCTCCACAGCATGGGCTGGTGAGGATCTGAAAGGCCGTGCAGAAGTCAACTGGCGATATGGTGATGAGCGTTCCATTCTTATGACTGAATTTTGGGTTCCTTTTGCACAAAGCGAGACTCTGAATAATGTCCTTTACGGCTCTTTTCGAATGATGGGCGACGATCAGGATAATCGTGAAGGAAATTTGGGGATCGGATACCGGCAAATCATATCCCTGCCCCTTTTGGGCAACGGTGTGGCGGGTGTGAATGGCTGGCTGGATCGTCGGATCACAGAGCGAGGATCCCATTTTCATCAAGTTACGACCGGCGTGGAATGGCTGGGGGAAAATATTGATTTACGTCTGAACGGATACTTGCCGCTCTCTCATGAAAAAACGTATTCGATTCCCAATGCCAACCCTCAAGGACCTACACTGGTAGGAACCGGCATTGTAGTGGATACAAACGGAACATTGATCGAAGAGCCTCAACACGGCCTTGATTTGGAACTTGGTTTTGAGCTTGGACAACATTTTGATTTTATAAAAAATCATACGGACAGCTTTCGCATTTATGGAGGAGGTTATTATTTTAACGGAGACCATACCGAAGATGTCGCGGGTTGGCGGACACGCTTTTCAACCGATGTGACAGAAAACATCCAGATCGGAGGGCGGTTTCAACAGGATGACGAACGGGGAAGCCAAGGCTTTTTGGAAGCCACTTTCCGCCTTCCTTTCGGCAATAAAAAAAGCTATCGCCGCGAAGGGCTGCGTTCTCGTCTTGATGAAAGTCCGGAACGCGATATCGATATTGTGACAGGCGACGTTGTGACCGATCAAGGCAATCGCGTGCCTGTATTGAACAAAGAGACCGGTGCACCACAAAAAGTTTTGACCGTTGACAATACCGCAGCTGGTGGCGGCAACGGATCGATAGACAATCCATTTAACACATTGGCCGCGGCTCAAGCCGCGGCTTCAGCACAGACCATTATTTATGTAAGGCGTGGGGACGGCACCTCCACCAATCAGGATCAAGGCATCCTTTTGGACAAAACCGGACAACAACTGATCGGTTCCGGCACAAATTTTATCTATGACAGCGGGCGCTTGACCACAGCCAATGGCGGCACCCCAACGTCAATTCTGATTGCCGCTGCCGGCGCAGCGCCGGTAATCGGCAATGTGAATGCAGGATTTGACGGCGTCACGATCACGGCCAATGATATTACGGTGGCAGGCCTTACGGTTGATAACGGCGGGACGGGACGCGATGGAATTGTAGTCAAAGCCGATGGAGCCGCTGCAAGCGCAACCAATATCACGATCAAGGATGTCACAACACAAAATGCCCGCATGGGCATTTACCTCCACGGAACGAACAACGGTGCATTATCAACTTTGGTGCAAAACAGCGTCATGACATCGAACAGCCAACACGGAATCGCAGTCTATGATGACACGGACGATACATTCGAAGTTGATCTCGGTGGCGGATCACTGGGAAGCACAGGAAATAACGTTCTGGCAGGAAACACCCTCGAAGACCTCGCCGTAGAGTATGACGGGCGCACGCTCGCAGCACAAAACAACTGGTGGGGACAAGCAACAGGGGCAGATACCGACGCCCCTTCCATCGGCATCGCCCCGCAAATCTATTACGGCGCGCCAATTAATGACGGCCTTGTCGGCCACTGGACGTTCGATACAGAATGGACAACCAACACCACCGCCTATGACCGATCAGGTCAAGGCAATGATGGAACTCTTCTTGGGGGATTGTCACTGGCTAATCAGGTTGCCGGGACAAACAAAGAGGCGCTCGATTTTGATGGGGTTGATGACTATATAAGCCTTTTAAACGCATCCGCTATAACGAATCATAAAACTTTAACGCTGCTTGCCAAGGTGAATTCTTTAGACAGTAACGGTTATCTAATAAATAGAATTAGTACTTATTACTCTTTGAGGATTTATACTTCCAAAGCATACGTAAAGTTTGTGCCTTCAACTTATCCTGTTGATCCAGTAATAGAATTGTTTTCACCAGAAAATGTGAATGATGGAATATGGCAACATATTTCCGCTGTTTGGAACAATGGAGCTACTGAATTGTTCCTGAACGGTATTTCGAGAGATACAGATTCTTCACCTGTCACACAAATCAAACCTTCTTCTACTATTAACATCGGGGGGTATGTTTGGGGGGCATGCCCACCAAACTGCGGGGGATTCCTTGATGGAAAAATGGATGATACCAGAATCTATAATCGTGCCCTATCGTCTTCCGAAATCTCCGAGCTTTATAGGATGGACACATCAAGCGCAGTCAACACCGGAAGTTTTTTAACCTCAGCTCCGTAAAAACCAACATTATCCAACCTGTCGTTGGTTCTTATGAGTGAAAAAAACGCCTCTTTTCGTCATTGTGAAAGAAACATCGTGACGAAGCAATCCAGAACATCTGACCTGCCACTTCTGACCTACCCCTTGATCTGGGGAAGATCAGCATCATAAACCAATCTCGGAGAATTGGTCATCAAATGCACCGATAATATGACCTTTCCCACTATATCCGGTAAAAAGGTTTCAGAACTGAGCAACTCGAACAAAACAGAAAAAGGATCATTCACCGACGGCAAATGCAAAACCGTCAAGTCATGACGGGAGGATAAGCCATTTTTTGCCGCAACCACATCCAAAACACTGTTCAACCCACCGATTTCATCGACCAACCCTTTCTCTTTGGCTTCTTTCCCTGTCCAGACATGCCCTTTGGCAATAGCCTCGACTTGAACGCGCGTTAAACGCCGCCCCTGCGCGACACGCACAATAAAATGGTCGTAAACATTATCAAGCGTCAGCTCGAATTGTTTTTGCTCTGAGTCAGAAAACGGCGTATTCATCGACATCATGCTGGAATTTTTTCCATAGCTGACACGTTCCCAATTCACATCGTATTTCTGCCACAGCTTTTCAAGATTGATCTTCCCGCCAACCACACCGATTGATCCGGTCAATGTCGAATCCATCGCATAGATCTTTGTCGCCTCGGTTGAAATCCAGTATCCACCAGACGCAGCGACAGCCCCCATGGACACATAAACAGGTTTCTTTTTGGTCACCTTTGCCCAATGCACAGCCCGCGCAATGGTCTCGGATGCGCTCGGACTACCACCCGGGCTATTCACCCGCAAAATGATTGCCTTAATTTTTTTGTCACGAGCCGCAGTTTTAATGGCACCGGCAATATCATCAGCCCCCGCCATAGACGATTCCAATCCATAAGCCGATCGACCAGAAGAGCCACTGACAATCATGCCGTCGACATGGATGACAGCAACACTGACTTTTTTTCCACCCAATAAATTCTTATCCAAATGATCGCGCGTTTTGGCAGACGCATATAAATCCATCGGAAACAAATCGGTATTTGGATAGGCCTTATCCAGAAAATCAATCAAAGCGTCTTCATAATCCATTCTGTCAATCAGACCGGATTTCAAAGCAACATCATCCGTCAGCATTCCAAGATTCAAAAGCCCATCAAAATTTTGCGCTATTTTTTGACGATCAGCCTTAATCGGAGCAATCAACTGCGTTGCCAGATTATCAATCAGACCTTGTGTTTCCTCACGGGAAGCTTCACTCATTTTGGAAGATGTCAAATGCTCCATTGCATTTTTATATTCCTTGCGCTGAAAAAACTGGGCTTCAACACCGTATTTTTCCATGACATCTTTAAAGAATGGCATCTCGGCACTTACACCACCAACGGACACAACGCCAACCGGTTGCATCCATATTTCATCAAAAGCCGAAGCCAGATAATAAAGCCCCAAACCATACCCCGAACCGCCATAAGATTCGGAATAGATATAAGTTTTTTTACCGGTTGCCTTGAAATTCAAAACGGCCTGACGAATTTCTTGAAGCTGGGAAATATCATACCCAGCACTCGATACTTTAAAAGCCAACGCTTTAACATGGGGATCAACAGCCGCCCGCTCAATCGCATCAACCAGAGCATTAAACGTCAATTCTTCATCACGAAAATTAAGCAACGCCATATATTGAGACATACCGCTTTCTTCGGGGATATGTCCGGATAAAGTCAGCGTCAAAACCATTTGATCCGGCATCGCTGGAACATTTTTATGCCCCGAACGAACGGCAGACCAGACACCGATGACAGCAGAAAAAAGAACAACTGCACCAATCACGATGCAAGTACGTTTTAATGCCGTCCATAGAATCCGACCGATATGAAACCGTCTCGGTTTCGGCGGAGCTTTCGGAACAGGATTATAAACAACGGTACGGCCTTTCAGCCAGCTATTGTCAGACATAACATCCTCAAGGAAAAAAGAAAATCAACGCCCATATATTACAAGCATTGTGCCTTATGACGCAACCAATGATCTGCCAAAACGCAAGCCATCATGGCCTCAACAACCGGAACCCCTCGAATGCCAACACATGGATCATGCCGACCCTTGGTAATAATCTCGGTTTCCTGACCATGTTTATCAATTGTCAGGGTTGGAATCAGAATAGAACTGGTTGGCTTGAACCCGACGCGAACCAGAATATCCTGCCCCGTAGAAATCCCGCCCAAAATCCCACCAGCATGATTGCTCAAGAAAACCGGACGGCCATCTTCCCCAATACGAATCTGATCAGCATTCTGCTCACCGCCCCACTCTACTGTTGAAAACCCATCACCAATTTCAACCCCCTTGACGGCATTGATCGACATCATCGCCTTGGCCAGATCGGCATCAAGCTTATCATAAACCGGAGCACCCAATCCGGCAGGAAAACCAGACGAGACACATTCAACCGCCGCCCCGATACTGGAACCAGATTTTCGAATTTCAGATAAATATTCTTCCCACTGGCTGACAACACCGCCATCAGGACAAAAAAGATCATTCTGTAGAACTTCAGCCCAATCCCATTGATCGCGATTGATATGCCGTCCACCCAACTGGGTCACAGCAGCGCGAATAGAAATACCCTCACCCAACTGATCTGCAAGAACACGGCGAGCAACCGCTCCGGCAGCAACCCGACAAGCCGTCTCACGGGCGGAAGATCGTCCACCACCACGATGGTCACGAACGCCATATTTCGCCTGATACGTGAAATCGGCATGACCAGGACGAAATTTATCTTCAATTTCGGAATAATCCTTGGACTTCTGATCGGTATTTTCGATCAGCAAACTAATTGGCGTTCCGGTTGTAACACCGTCAAAAACACCCGACATAATTTTAACCAGATCAGCTTCTTGACGCTGTGTCGTAAATTTTGACTGACCCGGCTTGCGTCGATCCAAAAAAATTTGAATATCGTCTTCACACAAAGAAATTCCGGGCGGCACCCCATCAACCACACAACCAATCGCAGACCCATGACTTTCGCCCCAACTCTGATACTGGAACAATGTTCCGAATCTGTTACCTGACATGAACCACCTCTTTCTGCGTGCTAAGTGTTCCCTGATCGATAATAGAAACGGTCAGGCGAGAAATAGCAACACGTTTTCCCGTAGCCTCTTCGGTCATATCCGTTTGCCAGACTTGTGTCCGCCGCCCGACATGCAATGGCGTGCAAACACCGATCACAAAACCTTCCGTCACAGCACGAATATGATTGCAATTAATCTCCAATCCGACTGCGCGATATTTATCAGGATCAATTGTCATCCACGCAGCAACACTCCCCAGCGTTTCGGATAAAACACAAGACGCCCCACCATGCAGAATTCCAAAAGGCTGAGTGGTGCGATAATCAACAGGCAAACGGCCAGACAGGAAATCTTCACCGACTTCGATAAATTCAAACCCGACATGCTGCCCCATATTTGCATTGCGCAAACCTTCAAGCGTTTCAAGCATATAGGGCTTAAACCAAATCATCTACGCCGCTGCTTCAGAAGATTTTGGTGCAATACTTTCAAGAAGTTGAGCCGTTTCAGCCGCCGAGTCAATCGCAACCATACCAACTGTATGGTATCCGGCATCAACATGGAGAACTTCACCCGTCACACCTGCTCCCAAATCAGACAGCAAATACAAACCGGAATTTCCAACATCCTCGATCGTGACATTACGTTTCAATGGAGAATTCAATTCATTCCATTTCAAGATATAACGGAAATCACCAATCCCGCTGGCCGCCAATGTTTTGATTGGCCCCGCAGAAATGGCGTTCACGCGGATATTGTCTTTACCCAAATCTGTGGCCAGATAACGGACAGAGGCTTCCAAAGCTGCTTTAGCAACCCCCATCACATTGTAATGAGGCATCACGCGTTCCGCACCATAATAGGTTAAGGTCAATAAGGATCCACCGTCTTTCATCAACGGCGCAGCACGTTTGCACACAGCCGTAAACGAATAAACAGAAATATCCATGGTTTTCAGGAAATTGGCGCGGGTTGTATCCAGATACAAGCCATCCAATTCGGCTTTATCGGAAAACGCGATGGCATGAACCACGAAATCCAATTTGCCCCATTGATCTTCAATCGCTTTGAACGTGGCATCAATACTGCTCTCATCGCTTACATCGCAAGGAACAATAAGGGTAGACCCCGTTTCCTGAGCCAAAGGCCGCACACGTTTTTCCAAAGCTTCCCCTTGATAAGTAAAAGCAAGTTCAGCCCCTTGAGCATGCAAAGCTTTGGCAATTCCCCAAGCGATCGAACGATCATTGGCGACTCCCATAATCAAGCCCTTTTTGCCCGTCATTAACGAAGAAAACGTCATGTAATACCCTTTTTGAATTTTTATTAATCTTATCCTGTCAAGAACGCTGTTATCCTACACATTTATGGAGAAACGTCCAGAAGGAAGACGCATAATTACATATTCCTTTAACTTTTTGATGTTAGGATAAGGCGAGCTTAAAGACAAACTCTTCAGGCAGTCTGGAACAATGGTAGACATAACACTCGATAAAACACAGAAATTTTGCGAACGATACTCGGAAGACCTCAATCATATTTTCCCGAATATAGAGTTACATTATATTTTACATTATCGAGGACAAAAAACCGAACAAGTTACAAAACTCCTACCACAAATACAAAATCATCCGGCTTTTGAAGAAGCCGCAGCTCTGCTCAAATTCAGGTCTCCCGGACACGACAATTCCGCTTTTTTGGGCATGGTCATTGGATTTAAGAAAAGCTTTTTAGGGATAAAAAAGACACCGGAATGTCTGGCCTTTGTTTCAATCAACCTCAACCAACACGAAACAGAAGAAGATTTACATTTTGCCATTCATGGCCTGACTGCACATTTTCTTGAAACGGTTGATTTTTATGCCCGCAAGCATGCAGGAACACAAAGCAACCAAATTCTGCAACCCAAAAGAAATAACATTTCGACTTGCCGCCTGAATTTAAAAGCTGATGTTTATAGTGTCCTCCAGATGACATTTCAGGGTTATGAAAGCGCAGCAGAAAGACTGGCTAAGAAAAGAGCCGAACACGCCCTGACACCACGAACAACCCATCCGGAAGAATTTCCCTACCCGATATCTTTGGACGTTACAAATTTTGCTTTGAAAAAATTCGCGTCCACACAAAAACGATTTTCAATTAACAACGCCTACACAACGGCACGTCATGTAGCTTCCAGCTTTGATGTTGAAAATATCGAAACATGGATCAACTTTGTAAACCCGTCTCAAACCATGGCTTGGAGCGGATATAAACCTAGTCAGATTTTAGGTTCTGCCATCAACAATTCATCCAATCCGTTTTTAAAATCTACGGCTCACATGATGGGCGAAATTTTAAACATTGAGCCCGATTCTGCAGAAAACCTACCCGGCGGATATAACCCCTTTGCCCAGCCGGAAGTCAATTTTATTGAACATGAACGCTCGGTTGAAGAAACATTCGAGATGGTTCTCATTCACGCAATGGAAGCAGACAGTCACCTCCCTCTTATCCACGTAGCAAATAACCAAAACGAAGGTCTTATCAAAGGGCGGTTTTCTGGGTGGTGCGCTCATGCATTGCAATCCGCAGCAAACGCTTATACCCACGCCTCATCACGCGGCATGCCCAGCGAACAAGCTGCACGCTTGGAATTCCAGAGCGCCAAACAACAAACAGGTTGGCGCGAACTGAACACTCTTGGTGAACATATTACAGGAGCGCATAAGAACGGGCAGGCCGTCACGCTCTCGGGCATTTCAAACTGGTGCGAACAAAATCCACAATTCAAAGCTATTATGGAATCAATCAATATAACCTTGGCAGATCCAGTGTTTACAAGAAAACTTGAAGCCTCTGCCGAAATGCCAACCCCGGGTCCAAGATTAGGTAATGCGCCAAAAAACACGCCCTCTACACCACGATTCATACCCCAAATGGCACCTGCCGCAATGCCAAACTTTGCAATCGGTGGCGGTATGTCGGGAATGGGTGTTTCTGGTGCCCCCCCTCCCACAACCAAGCAAATATCCTCTGACCAACTGGATTTCAACACAGCCAGTGAAGAATAATCCTGAAAAACGAAATAAAAAAGCCGCCTATATCAAGGCGGCTTTCTATTAATTCTAAAAAATACTTAGTTTACAATCTGCCATGATCCATCTGGATTTTGGCAAGCTCTGCCATATCCGGTTTGCTGACGACCATCAACGTAAATAGTCTGGCTGTACTCACGGCAAAGGCTACCTGACGTATTGCTATAACCTTCTTTAACCGGAGTAATCGTACCCGAGTGACCGCTATCAGGGTTGTTCCAGCTAATCGTCTCATTCAAAGGAGCGGAGTAAGCTTTACTCTGAGCTTGATTGGCATACATTCTATCGGCCTGATCGAGAGATTTACCCAACTCGCTACCAATCAATGTACCAAGCAAGGCACCGACACCAACACCAACCAACTGGCCTGTACCTTTACCAAACTGTGCTCCAGCAACGCCACCAAGGACAGCACCCGTAGCAGATCCAACCATTTGTTTATTGCCAGTATTCTCCATACAAGCAGTCATCGACAGCGATACTAAAACAAGCAACGCCAAAAATTTCATTTTCATCTCCGGTTCCTTTCGGTAAATATACATGTCCGCAATCGAGCGGCTTAAACTAACAACGGAACTATATAGACCTTTCCCCCACAAGAAAACATGACAAAATGCAAAAAATGTTAGAAATAATAATATGTCAATAAAAACCCCGATTGAACATTTTACACAATGGTACGAAGAAGCAAAGCAAAGCGAGCCCAGCGATCCAGACGCAGCCTGCCTTGCAACCATTGATTCAAATGGCATGCCAAATGCGCGGGTTATTTTGGTCAGAAAAATCGATGACCGTGGCTTTTGTTTTTTCACCAATTTGGAAAGCACAAAAGGCCATGAACTTTTATCATCACACAAAGCCGCGCTGAACTTTCATTGGAAAAGCCTAAAAAGACAAGTCCGCATTCGCGGAGAAATTTCGACTGTATCCAAAGAAGAAGCCGATGGATATTATGCCAGCCGCCCCTTGGGGAATCGGATAGGAGCATGGGCATCCTTGCAATCCCGCCCCTTGGAATCCCGTGACACGCTTATCCAGCGCGTAGAAGAATTTGAAAATAAATTCGGAGACGACCCACCAAGGCCAGATCATTGGGGCGGATTTCGCCTATCCCCGACCTCCATAGAATTCTGGCAAGAAGGAGAACACCGTCTCCACAATCGGCTTCAATACACATTATCCGGTGAAGATTGGAATTCGAAAGTCCTGTATCCCTAAAAGAAATTTTCTAAATTTTTTCTTGACAAATTCATATGAAAACAGACAAACTCAGCTACAGAAGCGGGATTTGAGGGGCAGCTTGCACCGCTTTATAATAAATTGCTAAAGCGCTATGGCTCATTTCCATACGCCCCAACGAAAACAAATAGATAACCGTTTTTATTGAGGTACCGCATGAGAAAATCAGCTTTCGGCGATTATTGGCCGCCTATCCCTTTCAGATCAGCGCCGTCCACCCCCCTTCCTAAACCACGAATTGCCTTGATTAACATCATGGACAACGCGCGGGGAACGGAGCGACATTTTCTAAGAACAATCGAAGCAGCAAATCCAAATGCATCTGTCACACTCTGCCGGATGGCCTGTGCAAAAAAAGATCATAAATATTTTACCGAACAAGACTATCTGATCGGCGAAAACTATGTCGATTGGCAAGACGTGATCGGGCATCACTATTTCGATTTGGTCATTGTTTCGGGGATCAATCGTGGAACACTATCCTATGAATATCTCGGAAAGGACTACCCTGATTTCTGGGAAGAATCTAAAATACTTTTTGAAACCTTAAGGTTGCTTCTGCACACAAAAGGCATCGGCCATGCAGCTCTTGTCTGCTGGTCTGCTTTTGCCGCAATGAAAACACTCTACGGCATAGAAAAAGGCATTCACCCACAAAAATTCTATGGCCTGTTCAACCATAAACTCGAAACGCCCAACCATCCCCTCATTCAAAATATTGAAAACAGAAATATACTAATTCCTCAGTCGCGGTCATCCTTTATGAAGGAAGAAGACCTCAGAACCGTTATTGCTGACCGATCAGGTGAAGTGGTCATGAACGGGCCGGATGGCCCCGCCATCTGGACTTTGGAACATGGCCGGATGACCTGCTTTATCAACCATCTGGAATACAGCTTGGACACATTGGCTCGCGAATATCAACGTGATAAGAAAATCGACGCGAATATGGCCTTCCCTCAGAATTACGATCCTGAAAATTATGACACCGCAGAAAACCGTGAAATTTTCGACCAGTTGTCTTTGGCCTGCAACCAGTTTTACAAAAACCTGATTAAACTGTCTCTAACGCCCTGCCAAATCGCCGTTCAAACAGAATTCTACGCGGGTCAAGGAGAAGGAGAAATGGCTCTGGCCGTAGGTTAATTCTTGTAAAAAAAGGATAAATCGCCTAAACCAAAGGGGATTTACAACTTTTTTTGCAAAGCAACAGAATAAACATGACGTGGACACCCGAAAGCTGGAGAACAAAACCGGCCAAACAACTTCCGACCTATGATGGCAATACAGAATCATTGGCCGCAGCCGAAGAAGAACTTCGCCGCATGCCGCCTTTGGTGTTTGCCGGAGAAGCTCGCTCACTGAAATCCCAAATCGCACAAGCCTCACAAGGCGATGCCTTCGTTCTGATGGGCGGTGATTGCGCCGAAAGCTTTGCCGAATTTGGTGCGAATAAAATCAGGGACACCTTCCGCATCTTGCTTCAAATGTCCGTGGTCATGACTTTTGCCGGATCAATGCCGATCGTAAAAATGGGACGCATGGCAGGTCAATTCGCCAAACCCCGTTCCGAAGACACGGAAACCATAGACGGCGTTACACTTCCAACCTATCGCGGAGATATTATCAACGGTATAGAATTCACCAAAGACGCACGCACACCCGACCCAATGCGGATGGTACGCGCTTACAACCAATCCGCAGCAACACTGAATTTACTCCGTGCATTTGCCAATGGCGGCTACGCTGATTTGCACATGATTAACAAATGGAATCTGGATTTTATTTCAGACAGCCCACAAGGTGAACGCTACCAAAAATTATCCGAGCGTATAGAACAAGCCCTCGATTTTATGACGGCCTGCGGCATGACCGGAGAAAAAATTCCACACATCCTCCAACGCACAGATTTTTTCACCTGCCACGAAGCACTACTCCTTCCTTATGAAGAAGCCTTAACCCGCGTGGACAGTACAACAGGCGATTGGTATGACTGCTCGGGACATTTCGTCTGGATCGGCGCAAGAACCAATCAGGAAGACCATGCACAGATCGAATTTGTTCGCGGCATTAAAAACCCGATCGGGATGAAATGCCCACCATCGACAACACCAGATGAATTGATCCGCCTGATTGACAAAATCAACCCTGACAACGAGGCGGGTCGCCTGACTCTGATCTCGCGCATGGGCGCAGGAAAAGTATTCGACCACCTGCCCCAAATGGCCAGACGGGTTAAAGAAGAAGGCCGCACTGTCACATGGATATGCGACCCGATGCATGGCAACACAACAAAATCATCGACCGGATATAAAACCCGCCAATTCAATTCGGTGTTAAGTGAAGTTCAGGATTTCTTCGCTGTTCATAAAGCCGAAGGAACAATTCCGGGCGGTGTTCACATCGAAATGACCGGACAAAATGTAACCGAATGTACGGGCGGCCTTCAGGATATACGGGAAGAAGATTTGTCCAACCGATACCACACCCATTGTGACCCGCGTTTGAATGCGTCCCAATCACTCGAGCTTGCCTTTCTTGTAGCCGATGAACTCAAATCTCTTCGCAAAGACAGAAAACAAAACATTTTGTCTCTTGCCTCGGAATAACAGGGGTTTTTATGACGGCTTTGGAAAAGCTACGATTTACACTAGCGCAAGTCAACCCGACAGTCGGAGATCTGGATTACAATCTGGATCTTATTCTGGATGTTTGGAATAAACATGACGATATATCCGATCTGATTATTTTTCCTGAAATGGTTTTAACCGGATACCCGCCCGAAGACTTGTTGCATAAAGAATCGTTCCTATCAGAATGCAAAAAAAACATAGAGTCTCTGATTACCCAATCACAAAAAAACAAATCAGCTATACTAATTGGCGCACCATTCTACGATGAAGAAAAACTTTATAACGCAGCTCTTCTGATCGATAACGGCCACACTCAATTAGTCAAAAAACATCATCTACCAAATTACGGTGTTTTTGATGAAAGGCGATATTTCATATCTGGACAAGATTCCGCACCACTTGATTTTCGTGGAACAAAACTTGGCGTGATGATTTGCGAAGATATGTGGTTTCCAAATATTGCTGCTAACCTCAAAAGCCAAGGCGCACAAATCCTGATTGTCCTGAATGGTAGTCCGTTCGAAATTGACAAGCAACAAATCAGACTAGCCCAAGCCAGAAACAGAGCCACCGAAAACCACCTCCCCTTGCTCTATATCAACCAGATCGGCGGGCAAGATGATCTGGTATTTGACGGAACATCTTTTGCATTAAGCGAAAATGGCGAAACACTATTGTCCTGTAAATCCTTCGAAGACGATATAAGAACTCTTGCTCAACCTTGGCATAATGAACACAACAAAGAAACACCTTTACCTTTGGAAGACTCTGCTATTTTCAAAGTGGCTACACTCGGCCTGAAAGACTATATGCGAAAAACCGGACAGAAAAAAGTTTTGATCGGACTCTCCGGTGGTATAGACAGTGCTCTGGTGGCCGTCATTGCCGTTGAGGCATTAGGCGCAGAAAATGTTCATGCCGTAATGATGCCATCCGTATTCACATCCAAAGAAAGTCTCGACGACGCAACCAATCAGGCAAAACGCCTTGGCATTACCTGTGAAACCGTTCCCATCACGGATATGGTTGAAAATTTCATAAAACAACAACCCGACACCTGTGGAATTGCCCATGAAAATTTGCAATCCAGATTACGCGGCCTGATCCTGATGACCAAATCAAATACCACGGGTGCAATGGTTCTAACCACTGGTAACAAATCGGAAATGGCTATGGGCTACGCCACGCTTTACGGAGATATGTGCGGCGGCTACAATCCACTCAAAGATATTTATAAAACCGGAATTTATAAAATCTGTACATGGCTGAATGCTACGCGCGACGAAATTATTCCAAAAAATATTCTTACCAAAGCCCCGAGCGCAGAACTCCGCAAAGACCAAACAGATCAAGACAGTCTCCCGCCCTATAACATCCTTGATGCCATTCTCGACGATTTGATCGAACAGGATTTAAGCATAAAAGAAATCATCGCCAAGGGCTTTGACGCGGCAACCGTCCAAAAAGTCGCAAGACTATTAAGACTGACAGAATATAAACGCCGTCAATCCCCGCCTGGCCCCAAAATCACATCCCGCACCCTGTCCCGTGATCGCCGCTACCCAATCACCAACGGCTACCAATAAAGACAGATCGCAAAAGACCGATTGAAACCCACCTTGAAATCCGATAAAGATAAGCCATCATGACACAAAAAGTTCGCGTTCGCTTTGCCCCTTCCCCAACCGGTATGTTACACATTGGTAACGTCCGCACCGCCCTTATTACATGGCTGTTTGCGCAAGCCAATAACGGCTATTTGCTGTTGCGGATCGATGACACGGATACCGAACGCTCGAAACCGGAATTCGAAGCCGCTATTTATGAAAGTCTGACATGGCTTGGTATTACATGGGATGAGCTGGCTCACCAAAGCAAACGCCTTGACCGCTATAACGAAGTTATTGAACAATTAAAAGCCGATGGTCGCCTTTACGCCTGTTATGAAACACCGGAAGAACTTTCCCTCAAAAGAAAGTCCCAACTTTCTCAAGGCCTGCCACCGATTTATGACCGTGGCTCGTTAAACTTGTCTGCAGATCAAAAAGCCAAATACCAAGAACAAGGTCGCAAACCTCACTGGCGTTTCCTGATGAAAGATCAACCGATTATCTGGCAGGATCTGATCCGTGGCGAAGTCCGGTTTGAAGGCAGGGATATTTCCGACCCTGTACTGATCCGTGAAGATGGTACGCCGCTTTATCATCTTTGCTCGGTCATTGATGACGGAGATTTCGGCATGACCCACATCGTGCGTGGTGAAGATCACGTATCGAATACCGCGTCTCACATCCAGATGTTTGAAGCCATCGGAACAACCCCGCCCCAATTTGCCCACCTACCCCTGATTTCAGACGCAGAAGGCGGGAAACTCTCAAAACGCTTGGGGTCATTGAGCATTATCCAATTGCGCGATGAAATTGGCCTTGAGCCTCTATCAATTTCATCCCTTTTAAGTCGACTGGGAACATCCGATCCAATCGAGGCCTATAGCACTTACACCCCCTTGATCGAAAATTTTGAATTTTCAAAATTTGGACGCGGGACACCGAAATTCGATCAGGACGAATTGCTCCGCCTGAATTCAAAAATCCTGCATGGTCTGGATTTCGACCACGCGAAAATTCGTCTGGCACAAATCGGATTGGAAGACATCACCGAAGATTTCTGGAACGTTGTTCGACCGAACCTCGAAAAAATCACCGACATCCGCGAATGGTGGACAGTCGCCAACGGCCCCGTCTTACCGATTGTGAATGACAACGACTTTGCGATAAAAGCCATTGAATTGATGCCTCCTGCCCCTTGGACTTCTGAAACATGGAAAGAGTGGACATCGGCGATTAAAACCGAAACCGGACGCAAAGGGAAAGACCTGTTCATGCCGTTACGCCAAGCCTTAACCGGAATGGATCATGGCCCTGAACTCGGTGATCTTTTGCCGCTTATCGGGCCTGAAAAAGCCAAAGCCCGATTGTCCAAACAAGCGGCATAGGAAAAAATCCATGCTAAAAACCACAACGCATGACTCAGAATGGCAACCAAAATACTTCGCCAGTATCACCGGAATATTCTGCGGACTGTATATTATTACATCAGTCCTAGTTCCAAAAATGATAGTCATCTTCGGACTGATTCTTCCTGCCGGAATTATAACATTTCCGCTATGCTGCATTATCACGGACTTGCTGACAGAAATATACGGGTTTAACCGCACTCGCCAGGCAATATGGGCAGCCTTAACCTGCACAATTCTATACGCAATATTTTCCCAGATTGCAATTATTCTCCCCTCTGCCAATTTTTGGGAACAAAACCAATCAGGATTTGAAGCCTACTTTTCCACATCATGGAGAATAGCCGCAGCAGGATGTCTGGCGTGGGTTGTTGGTGAATTTACAAATTCATACATCATGTCCCGCCTGAAAATCTTTCAAAATGCCAAACACATGTCTTTCAGATTTATCGGGTCAACTATTGTCGGACAATTTTTTGACACAACCGTTTTTATGACGGTGGCCTTTGCAGGGACGATGCCGTGGGATGCTTTCTTTATCATGGCCATAACGGGGTGGCTGTTCAAAGTCGGCTATGAAATTGTGGCTCTGCCTTTGTCCGTTCCCATTGCCAAATGGGTAAAACGCAAAGAAGGCGTCGAACATTTCGACAAACAGGAAATCTCACTGATATAATTTTCTAAACATAGTCAAAAAATCCCCCGAGAACATCTCGGGGGGACTATCCAACACCATAGGAATTCAAATCTCAATTAAACCGTTGTTTTAAGACGTTCCATACGCGAACGCATCATCATAGAAAGTTTTCGAGCATCTTCTTCGGTAGATTCAGGCCAAAACGACTTCATCGTTGCTTTATAAGCAACCGCGCGATGACCACACAACAAATCGAATAATTTCATTTTACGCACCGTATCCAGCTTGGAAAATGCTATAAACACGTCAAAACCCGACTCGACAGACGACTCCGCGCCAAAAGGCTCACCGTGAGGCGAAGAAAATTCATTCCTGTCAATCGGGGCAGCATCCATGCTCAAATCCTTTTTTTATTCCCACACAAGTCTCGATGTTAATATATAGTTAATAAACCTCTTTGTCAAATGCATTATGGTAATAAATTATAGTCTTCCCAAATTATTCTATTCCGCTATGTTCGCGCCTATGACCGGAACAAATAAAAACACGCTTAAACCTGACACACACAGCATTCCTCAACCTGTTATCGTACTGGTCAATCCGCAAATGGGCGAAAATATCGGCGCAACTGCCCGCGCCATGTTGAATTGCGGCCTGTGCCACCTGAGAATCGTCAATCCCAGAGACGGTTGGCCAAATGAACGCGCCGAAGCCATGTCCTCCGGCGCGCTGGATTTAATGCCTCCGGTACAAATATACCCAACCGTTGCCGATGCCATTGCCGATTGCCACACCATTTATGCGACAACTGCCCGCCCACGAGATCTGGTCAAACCGGTTTTAAATCCTCGACACGCCGCAAAAAATATAACCGAAACGATTAAATCAGGACAAAAAACGGCCATTCTGTTCGGCGCAGAGCGTGCAGGACTCACAAATGACGAAATCGCCTTTGCCCATAAAATCATCTCTATTCCACTCAATCCGGGGTTTTCATCTCTTAATTTGGGGCAATCCGTATTGTTGGTGGCCTATGAATGGTCTCAACAGGCTTTTGAAGCACCGGAAGAACACTTGCCAACTGGAAAAAGCCAGCCAGCAACCGCCGCAGAATTCAACAATTTCTTTAACCGTCTGAATGAAGAACTCACCAAATCGCGCTTCTATCGGGTGGATGAGATGAAAGATATAATATCAAGGAATATCAAATCATTATTTCAAAGAGCCAATCTAACAGATCAGGAGATAAGCACCCTTCACGGTATTCTGACAGCCCTCACCAGACAAAAAAACAATAACGAATAACTATATAAAGAGGAAATATAAAAAACCGCCTCGAAAGGCGGTTTTAAAAATTCTATAATACATAAATACAAAGGCCAAAAACTATCGGCTATAATATTCGATAACCAGATTTGGTTCCATTTGAACAGGGTAAGGAACATCTTCGAGCTTAGGAACACGAACAAATGTAACTTTCAAGCCTGATGGATCTTCAGCCAGAAATTCTGGAATATCACGTTCACCGGACTCACGAGCAGCCATAACCAAAGGCATTTGGCGTGATTTTTCACGAACTTCAATCACATCACCGATTTGAATCTGGTATGACGGGATATTAACACGCTTGCCGTTTACTTTAACGTGACCGTGACTAACCAACTGGCGTGTAGCAAACACAGTCGGCGCAAATTTTGCACGATAACAAACAGCATCCAAACGACGCTCCAACAAACCGATCAGGTTTTGAGAGGAGTCACCGCTCAAACGAATCGCTTCGAAGTAATAACGACGGAATTTTTTCTCGCCAACGCTACCGTAATAGCCTTTCAGCTTTTGTTTGGCGCGCAACTGCAAACCATAATCGGTCGGTTTACCACGATTTGCACCGTGTTGGCCTGGTCCGGTTTGACGGACATTATAGGGTGATTTTGCACGACCCCAAAGGTTACAACCCAAACGACGGTCAATTTTATGCTTGGCGCTAATACGCTTTCCTGCCATGGCAGATACTCCTTTTTTTGCTTTGTTGTCCCGATTACCAAAGGATTGAAAACAGCCTGTAAACAAGCCATTTCAACGCCCTCAAACACGAGGGACTCCTCGGGAATGCGGGGAATATAAGGATTCTGTAGAAAATGTCAAACATTTAGTCAAAAGGTTGTGACAATAATAACCACCGGAAAATTTAAGAAAAATCTTATTTTTACTTGCCATCCCCCTAAATTTGGGAATATGTTGCGCCCGCTAACACGGGAAATCCGCTAAATACTTTGAAAATTTAAACTCAAACCATCAGGTAGCCATCATGTCGTGCAAAGACGCTCTTATTCCAAACTCCATCCAACTTTCACCAGACCAATGCGTCAAAGACGCTCTCCTTATTCTGGAAGACAACCACATCCGCGTTGCACCAGTAATTGACTCACAGGGATACATTGTAGGAATGTTTGGCCTACACTCTCTTATGGAAGATCTTTTACCAATGGCCGCCCAAATCGAGGACGGCTTGGAAGATCTGGACTTTATTGTTGGAGGAGCACCAGGAGCCGCTAAAAAAATTCGCAAAATTGGCCCACAACTTCTTCGCAAACATATGGACAACGATATTGAAGACTTAATCTTATATCCGGAAACACCACTTCTGGAAGTTATCCGTCGCCTGACAAGAAACGGCAGCCCATTACCGGTCATTGATAAAAAAAGCAAAAAATTTGTAGGGCTAGTTTCCGAACAATCCTGCTTACATCGCCTCCATGAAATTCTTTTGGAAATCGAAAAAGAAGAAAATAATCAAGAACAAGAATAAAACACTACATTTAGAGGGTTAATATTATGAACGAACTTATTTTAGGCATTCCTGCCCAATACCTTGCAGTCGCGATAATGGGTATGGTTTACGCGGTGATTATCACCGAAAAAATGAATCAAGCCGTGATTGCTTTGGTAGCCTCATCTCTTGCCATTATTTTAGGGTTACTCAATCAGGAACAGGCAATTGAATCCATTGATTTCAACACTTTGTTTCTTCTGATTGGCATGATGGTCATTGTCGGCATTATGAAAGAAACCGGAATTTTCCAGTACATTGCGATTGTTGCCGCAAAATCGGTGCGCGCTAGCCCGCGAGGGTTAATGGCAATTTTGTCAGTCATTACAGCCGTATTTTCAGCCTTTCTAGATAACGTGACGACAGTCATGCTAATCGTCCCGATTGTACTTTTGTTAACGGAACAACTCAAACTCAAACCTTTTCCATTCCTTCTGGCTCAGATTATTTTCTCGAATATCGGAGGAACAGCAACCCTGATCGGTGACCCACCAAACATCCTGATTGGGTCAGCCGTTGGATTAAGCTTTACAGATTTCTTACTCAACATGGGGCCTGCAATCCTGTTTATTATGATTGTCATGCTTGGCGTGTTTGACTTCTTCTGGGGTCGTCACCTGACAACCTCGATGAGAGCACGCGCCCACTTGCTTCGCTATGAACCTGCAAAATCCCTCAAGAACCAAGCATTGTTAATCAAATCCTTTATTGTGTTGGCTTTGGTTATGGCGGGTTTCACGCTAGGACACAACTTCTTGCATATTGAAACAGGAACAACAGCTCTTGCCGGAGCAGCTTTGCTCATGTTCCTTGACGGTTTTGGCCATAAACTGACCGAAAAAAACAAGAAAGTGCATGAAGCCTTTCATGAAGTCGAATGGGACACCATTTTCTTCTTCCTTGGATTGTTTGTTGTAGTTGCGAGCTTGGAACACACAGGCCTGTTAGGTCTTGCCGCAAACATGATTACAGAACTGACAGAAGGAGACTTCACCAAAACCGGTATGGTTATCTTGTGGGTATCGACTTTCTTCTCAGCTTTTGTGAATAACATTCCGTTTGTGGCAACCTTGATCCCTGTAATTCAAAGCATGGGTGACACGTTCGGCCAAGGAGAAGCCCTGAACCCTCTATGGTGGAGCTTGGTTCTTGGCGCATGTTTGGGTGGCAACGGAACATTGATCGGAGCCAGTGCCAACGTCATGGTTGCCTCCTTTGCTGACCGTGCAGGCCACACAATCCCATTCGTTAAGTATCTGGGATATGGCTTGCCACTAACCCTACTGACCATCGTGTTTGCCAATATCTACCTGCTACTGGTCTATTTCCTGTAGCTTTGCTAGACTACGGGTATGAAAAAGATTCTTGCCTTGCTAACAAGCCTTTATGAAAGCGATACGCCTCGTGCGCATCGTTTTCATTACATTCTACTAACTCTCGATATTCTGACACTGATCTTTCTGGTCATCTCGACATTCTTCCATGGGAACAATTTCATAGAGGCTCTGGATATTCTGTTCGGGATTTACGTTGCGCTGGATTATTCGGCACGTTTTGCGATCAATAAAAAGAAAACGTCTTTCTTTATCTCACCACTCAATCTCTTTGATCTGGCCGTTGTTTTGTCTTTTTTGGCGCCTCTTATCGGAGAAAATTTAGCATTTTTACGTGCGGCTCGTGTTATCCGATTACTCAGATCCTACATCCTCATCAAAAGATTACGTGAAGATTTTCCACTATTTAAACGCAACGAAGATATTATTCTCAGCATTACCAACCTGCTCTTATTTATTTTTGTAATGACCCAACTGGTCTATGTGACCCAAGTCGACCACAACCCGAATATCAAACACTTTGTTGACGCGATGTACTTTACCGTGACCACATTAACAACAACGGGATTTGGTGACATCACACTCAATGGCAGCTCGGGAAAAGCCATTTCAATCATCATTATGATTTTTGGAGTGTCCCTGTTTATCCGGCTTATTCAAACAGTCTTCCGCCCCCACAAAGTCAGATTTAATTGTGAAAAATGTGGGCTTTACCTTCACGATCAAGACGCAGTGTGCTGTAAAGCGTGTGGTAACATTCTAAAAATCCCTGATGAAGGTCGGGTATAACTACGATTTTTGTTTCAGATATTACGGCAAAAACACAAGACCTGTTTTTCTTTCCAATGCCTCAAGCGCACCATGGCCCAGCATGTCTTCCAAAGGCACCATCACATCCACAACATGTCCTGTTTCAACGTGGCAACCAATCATGGTCAAACTGCGCCCCGTTGTACTAATCGCGGCAAAGTCACCGAAACGACGACGCGCGGCTAAAACATCTTTGCGGTAAGCTTTTTTGACTTCAGGAAGTTCGGAATAAGTGGCAACAATAAACCCACCTGCCTGCAAGACTTCGAAAGCCCGCGCAGCGGAAACCACTGAGGTTTGTTTTTTAAAATCTTTGCCCTTCATGTTTCCCCCATTGATTGATAGGCATCCCTGTTTTATTCGTTTTGCTCTCTCACTTTTCTTTGGCTTTCCGATTTCAATTGACCGCACGCCGCCAAAATATCCCGACCACGAGGACGACGGATCGGAGCATCATAACCTGCTCCTTCCAGAACTCGAGCAAACCCTTCAATCCGCTTCAACGGCGAACATTGAAAACCACTGCCTGCCCAAGCATTAAACGGAATGAGGTTAATCTTGCAAGGAATATTATACAAAAGACGCGCTAATTCCTGAGCATGGTCATCCGTGTCATTCACGCCGTCCAACAGCACATATTCAAAGGTAATCCGGCGCGATGCAGAAACACCCGGATAATTACGACAAGCCTCCAACAACTCTTCCAAAGGATATTTATTGTTGATCGCCATAATCTCGGATCGCAGCTCGTTATTCGGAGCATGAAGAGAAATCGCCAGATTTACACCCAATTCTTCTCCGCACTGGATAATTTGCGGCACAACGCCTGATGTCGATAGGGTAATATGACGTTTGGAAATTCCAAGCCCGTCAGGATGCATACAAATTTTAAGGGCTTCAGCCACATTCTCATAATTATAAAGCGGCTCACCCATTCCCATCATCACAATATTGGTCAGGTCTCTCGCCTGCTTCTCGCCCTGCGAAGGCCATTCCTCCAAAACATCCTTGGCATACATGACCTGCTGCAAAATTTCATGCGGCCCCAAATTCCGAACCAAAGGCTGCGTCCCTGTATGACAAAAGCGACAGGTCAGCGTACATCCGACTTGAGACGACACACACAATGTCCCGCGTGACGGAGTTGGAATAAAAACCATCTCCACCTGCTGGCCATCAGACATCTCCAATAACCATTTGATTGTTCTATCCCGTGATTTTTGCTCGGAAATAACCTTGGGACGATCAATCACGTATTTGTCAGTCAAAATTTGACGCAAATCCTTGGGTAGATTTGCCATATCATCAAAACTAGTCACGCCACGTTGATAAATCCAATTCCAGATTTGCTTGGAACGAAAAGCAGGTTGCCCGTCTTCCACCAATAACGCCTGAATTTGGGACAAATTTAACCCGACCAATTCAATACGCCCTTGCGCATCAAGGCGCGGCGCAGCAAATTTTTCAGCATGAGAAGAAATTCCCATTTCGACGCCCCTTTGGCTATATGTTAAAAAGATGGATCTTTATACATGATCTAAAAAAAATATGTAACTTTTTTGAACCAACCCCGAATACCACACGTAAGCAAAAAAGAACTAAAACAGTCTTATATACATAACAAAAAAGAAAGATAGAAGGTACTCACATGGCGCATATTGACGATCAAGGAACACAGAGATCAAATCTCGACTACATCCGGTCCTCGATGAAGGAGCCGATGTTGGAACGTGAACACGAAACCGAACTTGCCAGAAAATGGAAGAACGAAGGCGATGAACGCGCGATGCATGAACTAATCAGATCCTATACCAGATTGGTTATTGCGGCGGCAACAAAATATAAAAATTATGGCCTCCCTTTGGGCGACCTGATTCAAGAAGGTAATATTGGCCTCATGCAAGCGATCAGCAAATTTGAACCAGAACGTGAAGTGCGTTTTTCAACCTATGCCGCATGGTGGATCAGAGCCTCCATTCAGGATTACATCTTGCGCAACTGGTCGATCGTGCGCACCGGAACAACCTCCGCGCAAAAATCCCTGTTCTTTAACCTGCGCCGCCTCCGCACCAAAATTGACGGAGCGGCCACTGAAAACGGATTAACAGCAGAAGGCCGTGAAAAAATTTCGAAAATCCTTGGTGTCCGCATCAAAGATGTTGAAAACATGGAAGGCCGCATGAGTGGCGGGGATCAATCACTCAACGCCACTTTATCCGAAGACGGCGATGATGACTTCCAATCTTTTTTGCCAGACACCAGACCAAACCCCGAAGAGATTGTTATCGGGATCAAAGACTCCAGCACACGCTCGGCATGGTTAAACTCGGCGCTCAAAACATTAAGTGACCGCGAGCAACGCATCATCCGTGAACGTCATTTACAATATGACACCGTCACACTCGAAGATCTGGGAAAAAAATTGGGCGTTAGCAAAGAACGCGTTCGCCAACTCGAAGCCCGCGCCATGCAAAAACTCAAACAAAATCTGGAACCCAGAATAGGCAAAAATATACAAGACATGCTGACCGATGCAGCATAACTAAATAAAGTTTCATCTCCCCTAAAACTAAACCGGAAAGGACTTCCCTCTCCGGTTTTTTTTGCCAGTTTTGTCTTCCAAGTTTTGTCTTCAATGGTTTATCTCACCACTTTATATCTCTTGCCTGTAACAACACGACCAGTCGTTCCCAAACCATTCAACACACGAAACCATTCCTCGGAATGCCCGTCCACCTGCATTTGACGCGCCAAAGATCCGGCAGTATCCCCTGTTCTGGCCGTCACAAGATCAATTCGTGTAGGCTGAATAGTTTGTTTTTCCTGCGCACTCATATTGCGGAAGCTATAAGTGGCTCGTTTTAAGTTTTCAACCGTTTGACGGGAGGCCGATTTTGGAATAACCATTTGGAAGCGGACAAAATCCTGACCACGCCAAGCAATCGCCACCAACCGAATACTCGCCGGAGCATTATTGAATGTCCCGTCCACTGCCAAAGTCGCAGCAGGCATTCCGTTGATAGAAATGGATTCAGGTCGCGCCGCAACGGTTTTGCCCTGTAACCAATCCCGCATCAAATAAACCGAAGGATCAGACCCACCGCGCCCCCTGGCCATATTCATAACCATGACTCCCCCATCATCGCCCTTGGCAATAAACTGCTCGGGCTGGTTAATCGTCTCGTAACCGGATGGAACGGAAAACGAAATCCCCAAATCGGGATGATAAAAAGTATGATTGCGCACAAACCCTTGAGCGACATTATCTCCATAAATCATCCCACGTAGCTTGGACAGGTATCTTTCCTGACTAACTTCTTGCGTCGCATGGGGTGGATATTTTCCAGCATCTGTGGATGTTGCAGCAACACGCTCGGCCGTCACAGGGTGCGTTGAAAAGAAACTATTGGCTCGATCCTGACTGCCATCGGATTTTTTACTCACACGATCATGACGATCCAACTGGTTTAAAAATCGTGACATAGCAAAAGGATCATACCCCGCACGACTTAAATATCGGATTCCCAGTTGATCGGCCTGACTTTCCTGATCTCTGGAATAAGAACTCATATAAAGATTTGTTCCGACATTCAAGGCTTGAGACACCCCAGGAGTACCAGCAACCGACGCAATAATAGATGCACCCAAAGCGGTCAGAACACCGGTTGAATATCGCTCGGATTGATGACGGGCAGTAATGTGCCCGACTTCATGCGCCAAAACCGATGCCAACTCATCCTCATCATTTGCTAAAGACAAAATCCCGCGCGTCACGTAAATATACCCGCCCGGCAAAGCAAACGCATTCACCACCGGAGAATCCAATAAAGTGAAGCGATAGGCCACATCCCCCCGCTCGGTATTTTTAGCAATCCGCTGACCAATATCATTCACATAAGCCTGAAGACCCGGATGATTATAAACGCCGCCAAATTCCTTGATAACTTCCTGATGCTGCTCTGCTCCCAAAGCTTTCTCTTGGGACGGAGACATCAAACCGGTGAATTGCTTATCGCCCGTAGCCGGATTAACCGTACAGGCCGCTACAAAAACAAGCGTACAAATCGCAAATATAGAAATGAAAGGCTTGCAAAACCGTGTGTAATCCATAAATCTTAATCCCATGCAAAAAATTATATTATATGTCTTGTTGGCTATGACCAGTTTCATAGCACAATCCCGCGCCGAACAGGAACAAGGAAATAATCCCGCACGCCAAACTATCAAGGCGACTTCAGATTTTCAAGGTCTGGTCAAAACTCCCTTTCCCATATCTTTGGAAACTACAATTGATGGCACACATTTTGTTGCCACGGATAAAAAAATTTATGTCCTTCCGGATATTATGATTCCTGAACATACAAACATAGAACCAGAAACAAAAGCACGGCTTCAATCCTTAATGGACAACAACCGCTGCACATTCTATCAAACCCGCACCCCCGATTTGGGACGAATCAACCGGATGAACCAAACCATTGCGCATCTGGAATGTGGAAAAGATAAAATCTGGATCGAAGGACAATTGGTTCGGGAAGGTCTGGCGATTGTCTGGCCGACCATAGGAAATACAGAATTGATAGGAGACCTTCTTTCCCTTGAAAATAAAGCCAGACTAGATAAAATTGGTCTCTGGAAAGATGACACAATAAAAATTCAAGATGCCGAAAGCATCAAATCACATCTGAACTCTAAACAAATCATTCAAGCCAAAGTATATAACGCGTCTTTAACCAGGGACATGCTTTACCTGAATTTTGAACAAGACTGGAAAAAAGATTTTTCAATTGGCATTGCCCCAAACTTGCAACGCGAAATATCCAGAAAGAATATCAGCCTGCAATCTCTAAAAGGACAAACCATCAGAGTAAGAGGATGGGTCAGAGACTATAACGGCCCTTTCATTGATTTGGAAACCATTGACCAATTGGAAATTCTTGAAACATCACAAGAAAAACCAACTTCGAATTCAAAACCAGGCATGAAATCTATTTCCAATCCTGTGACACCGACAGTGGAATCGCCGCAAGAACCGGAAACACCAAAACCAGAAACAATAAAAGAGGGACAAGGTGACAAATAACCTCAACGCCTCCAGCCCAAAATCTTTAAGCTACGCCTCGGCTCTTCACCCACGCCCGATGCGCAACCTTTTTCCTCCGGTCACGCCCTATTCCCAAGGGTTTCTATCAGTTGATGAAATTCACACTCTCTATTGGGAACAAAGCGGCAATCCGGACGGCATTCCTATTCTGGTTCTACACGGAGGCCCTGGCGCAGGAGCAACCGCAACTCATCGCCGCTTTTTTGATCCCGAATTTTACCGCATTATTATTTTCGATCAACGTGGAGCGGGACGCTCGCATCCTCTGGGCAGCCTGAAAAACAACACGATGGAAGATTTAATTGCAGACATGGAAAAAATCCGTCTGCATCTGAAAATTTCCCGTTGGCATCTGTTCGGCGGATCATGGGGAAGCACTCTGGCTATTTCCTACGCTGAACAATACCCGCAAACTTGCATCAGCATGATCTTACGCAGTATTTTCCTGATGGAACAATATGAAATTGATTGGTATATGCACGGGATGTCAACCATCTTTCCCGAAGCTTGGGAAAGCTTTGCCGAAGGAAAAGATCAAAAAAATCTTTTAAAATCCTATTACGAAGACCTTACCAGTCAGGATGACCGCCTCTCGATCAGTGCCGCTTTGCAATGGAATGCCTATGAATCAACCTGCGCCTCTTTTTTTCCGCAAAAAGAAACACTGGTCTCCGATGAACAACGATACTACGCCCTCGCCATGGCAAAAATCGAAGCGTCATATTTTTACACACAGGTCATTTCACCCGAAAACAGTCTGCTCAAAAATATCCGTAAAATCAGGTCAATCCCCGCCACAATTATTCAAGGGCGCTATGATATGATCTGCCCGATGGCTTCAGCCAACAGATTACACTTGGCATGGCCGGAGGCCGACTATATTATCGTCCCCGATGCAGGTCATTCTTTCCTCGACCCAACCTTACGTACAAGATTGATCGAAACCACCGAAGCTGCAAAAACTTTAAGATAGAGTAGGAAAAACCATGAACTTTCAATCACTGAAAAATACAGATGTTACAGGAAAAATCGTTCTGTTACGTGCAGACCTGAATGTCCCCGCCAAAGACGGAATCGTGACAGACACAACGCGTATTGACCGCCTGAAACCAACCATTGACTACCTGACCCAAAACGGCGCAAAAACTTTTGTTATTTCCCACTTTGGCCGCCCGAAAGGCATCACGCCTGAATTCTCTTTGAAATTCATACAACCCTCTCTTGAAAAAAGCTGGGGTGTTAAAATCGGCTTTGCCGAAGATTGCATCGGCAATCCGGCAACATCCGCAAAATCTGCCCTACAAAACGGGCAAGTCACCTTGCTTGAAAATGTCCGCTTTCATGCTGAAGAAGAAAAGAACGACCCCAACTTTGCAAAACAACTTGCCAATTTAGGCGAAATTTATTGCAATGATGCTTTTTCTGCCGCCCACCGCGCCCACGCCTCAACCGAAGGACTGGCGCATCTTCTACCATCTTGCGCAGGATTTCTGATGGAAGCAGAACTCAATGCCCTCTCGGCAGCCCTTGAAAATCCAACACGTCCGGTCATGGCAATCGTTGGCGGATCAAAAATTTCTTCCAAGCTGTCTGTACTCGACAACCTCGTACGCAAAGTGGATTATTTGTTTTTGGGTGGTGGCATGGCCAATACATTCTTGTTTGCTGACGGAATAGAGATCGGAAAATCGCTATGTGAAAAAGACATGGTTGATGAAGCCCGCAAAATCATGGCAACGGCTAAAGCTGCCAACTGCCAAATTCTTCTCCCCATAGACCGCATCACCGTTGAAAAATTCGGAGAAAACGCACCATTTGAAATCCACGTAACAAATGCCATGCCAGCAGATCGCGAAGCGGTGGACGCAGGCCCTGCCACAATTGAAATGCTCAAAGAAAAACTGGCAAACTGCAAAACTGTTTTGTGGAATGGCCCATTGGGTGTGTTTGAAGTAAAGCCATTTGACCAAGGAACCAACGCAGCAGCAGCAGCCGTAGCCGCCCTCACACGTGATGGTAAAATTGTCAGCGTCGCAGGCGGCGGAGATACCGTTTCCGCTCTGGAACATGCTGGATGCATCGCTGATTTTTCTTACGTTTCGAGCGCCGGCGGAGCCTTCCTCGAATGGATGGAAGGAAAGCCCCTGCCAGGCGTCGAAGCACTTTCTTCCCCAAAAAAGGCAGCGTAAAGACACACTCTCTATACGCCTCTCCTCCTACAGAATTTTTTAAAACGCAGCGAATTTAACGTTGGCTGCGTTTTAGAATTTTTTGAGCCAACTCTTTATGAATCCTATCAAAATACAAATTAGCTTTGCTCACATCTTGCGCAGGAATATTGACCTGACCAGAAATAATCCGGCGGGTCATCATAAACATAGACAGAAAATCATTTTTTGAGATTCCGTTTGCTTTGGCGATAATAGCAAGCCCCTGGCCATTGCTTTGCTCCAAAAGAGAAATAACAACATCCGTATTCAATTTTGCAAACGCGCACATCTGGGCAACAAAAGATGAAATCTGTCCGCGCCCCAAAGTCCTCATCATTAAAACACAATCCAACTTGCCTTGTTTCATAAACATATCCGCAGCACGCAACATCGCCTCTGTGGGCGTATACGGACTACCACCGCGATATTCGGCAGAAAATTCGGATACAACATCATGCAAAACATTTTGGACAGCGGCAGCATCCTCTTGGGACATTGTAACGCCACACTTCAAAGCCGCCAAAGCTTTAATCTCCTGCCCGACATGAGCATAAATTTTTCGTGCAACAGATTGAGGAACATCTGAGCGCATTAAAAGAGGTCTGGCCAAATCTTCATCATTGGCCGCCATTTCTTCAAGAACACTCAACGCAAAATCAGAAAAAGAAATCGTTTCATTCCTGACCAGAACTTTTGCGGTTGGAACATCATGCGTTTCGGCCAAAGCATCAACAACATTTTCTTTAATTGCATGACGGGCAGCAATAGCTTGCCAGAACGTCGTATCGCGGGATTGGATGATATAAAGTAAATCAAGGTCATTCAGAACCGGACTATTCTTTATAATCGGTCGTGCAATCGAAATCTCTTCATTCAAAAGCTGCAAAAGAATACGCAAAGGAACATTGCTCAGCAACGACAACCGCTCAGCCATCGCAGCTTTCAAATCTTTTTCTGATTGACGCAACAAAGTAATCAGAACGTCTGTAATCATTTCACGATCAGAAACATGGGAAGACACAGCCAACAAATCAGTCATTTGCTGACAAACAATTTCACGATATTGTGGATCTTTATCAGAATGTTGAGCATATTCTTTATGAGCATCGTAGAGTCCAACGAGCAACGGCGAAATATCCGTCTCACGCTCGCACGCACCCATATCGATCTCCCCTTGCATAAAGTCATACTCCTCTGAATTACCAGAATTATATATTTGCATAGTAATTTACTCCAAACGCATCGCCATCCTATCCCGATACCGCCATCGGTGCTTTTTACTATATATTGTTATATAACCCTCTTTTATATACCCATAATCACATGAATTAGTTGATAATAGGTAAACACGCCTTCACACATTGCATTTTTACGCATCAATACACATAAATACTCAATGAAATTTTAAGATTTTTGAATTAGACTATCCTATTGGATCAACGACCAAGAGGTAAAAAGGATGAGTGCCATACCAGCCCTAACCGGCCAATCAAGTACCCCATTGACCCAACAGCTGCGGAATGACTCCGACTCAAGTACGGAATTCGGCCTAACCAACCGAAATACGTCAAGGGAACGCATTGCAAATACTCAGGATGCAGGAAAACAGATTGCCTCAACCAAACAAACAACCAGCAACGATCTGGTTTTGGCACCCAACCAATCCAATGACAGCCAACCCAAAACCAGCACTCAACGCGGATCTTTGGTTGATTTATCGGTCTAATAAGACAAAACAGTGTTGAATTTTAAAAGGCGAGAGGAAACTCCCGCCTTTCGTCATAAAAATGGCGATAACCGCGGCTTTTATACTTGCATCAATCAAGAAAAGCCCTTATAAGCACCCCTTACAGTAAAACTGTAATTCACATACAGGGCTGGGCAGATGAGGCCGACAGATCTCATTTTCCCTACCGGTGTGGCGGAATAGTCCGCCATCACATACCCTGTAGAGGCAAAACCGGAAAAGGAGAAAAAACCATGGCCATGCCAGACGTAAAAATGCGTGACTTGCTCGAAGCAGGTGTACACTTTGGACACCACACCCGCCGCTGGAATCCCCAGATGCGTCCTTTCATTTTTGGAGTACGTAACGGCGTTCACATTCTTGACTTACAACAAACTGTTCCAATGCTTGACCAAGCATTGCGCACTGTGCGTGGCATCGTTGCAAACGGCGGACGTGTTCTATTTGTTGGAACAAAACGTCAAGCGCAGGAAAAAGTTGCAGAATCTGCAAAACGCTGCGGTCAATACTACGTCAACCACCGCTGGTTGGGTGGAATGATGACCAACTGGAAAACAGTCACCAACTCGATCAATCGCTTGAAAGAACTGGAATCCATGTTCGCTCGCGAAAAACTTCCTTTCACCAAGAAAGAAGCTTTGACCTTACGTCGCGAAATGGAAAAACTGCAACTTTCGATCGGCGGGATTAAAGATATGGCAGGTCAACCTGACGCAATCTTTATCATCGACACCAACAAAGAAGACATCGCAGTAAAAGAAGCCAACAAACTCGGCATTCCTGTGATTGCAATTCTGGACAGCAACAGCTGCCCTGATGGGATTGACTTCCCTATTCCTGGTAACGATGATGCATTGCGTGCCATCGAACTCTATTGCGACCTCGTATCGTCTGCAATTCTGGATGGTATTCAGGCAGAAATGTCTTCCTCAGGAAAAGACATTGGCGAAGCTGAAAAAGTAGAAGTCACACTTCCTCCGGCTGCAAATGCAACGGAAGAAGCCGCTGCTGAAGATGCAACCAAAAAGGCAGCCGCAAGCGCTTAATGTAAAATTTAGGGAGGAGAATAAACATCTCCTCTCTCCTTTACACACAAAGACAATTTGAAAATTTAAACCCCGATAGCAAAAGAGGATGACATGGCTGATATTACAGCTTCAATGGTGAAAGAACTTCGTGAAAAAACAGGCGCAGGCATGATGGATGCCAAAAACGCTCTTGTAGAATGCAATGGTGATATGGAAGCATCGATTGACTGGTTGCGCACTAAAGGCTTGGCAAAAGCTGCCAAAAAATCCGGTCGCACAGCAGCAGAAGGTCTGGTTGCTATCTCTTCTTCGGAAAATGGCTTGGAAGCCTCCTTGGTTGAAATCAACGCGGAAACCGACTTCGTTGGCCGTAACGAACAATTCCAATCCTTCGTGAAAAAAGCAGCTTCTCTTGCTTTGACGACAGACGGTTCAACCGAATCCTTGGCAAACGCAGCCTTTGAAGCTGGTAAAAATACTGCCGAAGCATTGACCGCATTGATTGCAACAATCGGCGAAAACATGTCCCTGCGCCGCTCTACAAAACTGAGTGTCTCACAAGGTTATGTAGCATCATACGTTCACAATGCAATCGCACCAAACCTCGGGAAAATCGGCGTTCTGGTTGCACTGGAATCAGCAGCCCCTGTTGAAACTTTGCAAACATTGGGCAAACAATTGGCGATGCATGTTGCGGCGGCGGCACCTGAATTTCTTGACGCTGCCAGCGTTGATCCGGCCGCTGCCGAACGTGAGAAAAACGTTCAACGCGAAACCGCATTGGCATCCGGAAAACCTGCCGAAATCGTTGAAAAAATGCTTGAAGGCCGCATGCGCAAATACTTCGAAGAAGTTTGCCTGATGGATCAATCCTTCATCATGGATCCTGAAACAAAAATCGCTGCCCTACTTGAAAAAGCAGGAAAAGAAGCAGGAAGCCCGATCAAATTGATAGCATTCTCCCGCTTTGTTTTGGGCGAAGGCATTGAAAAAGAAGAGACCGACTTCGCTGCCGAAGTGGCCGCAGCCGTTAACGGTTAATTTTAACCCTATAGACATTCAAAAAGCCGACCATTTGGTCGGCTTTTTTATTGAACTTATACTTTTACAGCTCCAAACAACGCTCTACAACGACTGGGCGCAAAAGGACAGGGGCATTTGTTTTGATAACGCGACCACTACTAAAATCTACAGTATCAGGAAAGTCCTTATTTTTTCCATCACATGCTAAATATAAAGCTCGCCCATCTCTTGTGTCTTTCAATACCAGAAGACTACCATTCGACTCGATGAAATCACCTTTTTCTCTGGAAGAAAATAAATCATGAGGGGCAGAAAATCTTTGCCCCCCTGACTGAGGCACAAAAAGGAAGTCGCACATTGGAATCACCAATCCGGTTCGCTCACCTGGAGATAATTCGTCCAAACGATCAAGCAATGCTTCTTTGTACGAACCGACAGCACGATTATAGCTTCTCCTTAAACCACTTTTGGGAGAAGAATAGGAAAACCTTATGTTTTTTTCGCCATCAGGATCACAACAAAGACGCTCAGCATGCTCTCGAAAAGTCAAACGAAGACGATTACCCCGCTCATCACGAACATCACTCACAGCGGCATATAAATTATACGATTTTCGCCCGTCGTTATGAAAAAGAACGGGGACTGTCCCGAAATAAATACCTTTGACACCATCCTCATCTTGAATTGTCCGCCCCATGTCATTCCGGCCAAGCCCCCCGAATCTCGTGTGTCTTGATCCCGATTCTGCTACAGCTGAAGAAAATAACGCCATATTCATAATACCACCGCTCCTAATTCAACAAGATTGTCCTGAAAACAAAAACAAGACTAATTTAATACGGAAATAAAATTAAGTTGTCAAATTTATACAAAAAAATCGAAATCATTATCCACCACTATTTTTATGAAGCATAAAACAGCAAAAATTACGCTTGATTTAACTATAATTTCCCAGGTTTCACTCTGAATTCCTTGCAATTTTATGTTTGGATGCTATGACTATCGGGAATTCAAAAAAGGGAAAAGAGATGACCGCTGTGACAGCTATGAAAGAAACCCCCGAACAGAAACCCCAACTCAAATACAAACGTGTATTACTAAAAATGTCAGGCGAAGCCCTGATGGGGCCAAAAGAATTTGGTCTGGATCCCGACACAGTCGCCCGCATTGCTCAAGATGTCAAAGAAGTTGTTGATATGGGCATCGAAGTTTGCATCGTTGTCGGAGCAGGAAACATTTTCCGTGGAGTATCCGGTGCATCAAACGGCATGGATCGTACCACCGCCGACCACATGGGAATGCTCGGAATTGTCATCAACGCCCTTTGCGTACAAAACGCACTGGAAAACGTCGGCATCAAAACACGAGTACAATCCGCTATCCAGATGGATCAGGTTTGCGAACCCTATATCCGCCGTAAAGCCATCCGTCACATGGAAAAAGGCCGCGTAGTCATTTTTGCAGCCGGAACAGGGAACCCCTATTTCACATCGGATACAGGCGCGGCATTACGCGCTTCCGAAATGAACTGTGATTTGCTCGCCAAGGGAACAAAAGTCAACGGCATCTATACCGCTGACCCTTTCAAAGATCCCGAAGCCAAAAAATACGAACACCTGACTTATATGGACATCCTGACCAAAGATTTGAAAGTCATGGATGCCACTGCTGTTTCATTGGCACGCGAAAACAAAATTCCGGTTATGGTTTTTTCAATTCGTGAAACAGGAAACTTCGCAAAAGTCATGAAAGGGAATGGTGATTACACCATCGTCAGTGACAAATAACCCCATATAAATAAGCAATAAAAAAGGACAAGAAAATGGCTATTGATATGAACGATCTCAAAACCCGCATGCAAAGCACAATAGATATGCTGGAAAAAGAGTTTACCGGCCTACGCACAGGACGCGCATCGATCCACATGCTCGAACCCGTAACCGTTGATGTTTATGGCGCAAAAATGCCTCTGAACCAGATTGCAACAATTGGCGTTCCGGAATCCCGCATGTTGACCGTTCAAGTCTGGGATAACAACAATACAAAATCCGCTGAAAAAGCCATTCGTGATTCCGGTCTGGGGCTAAACCCGCAAGCAGAAGGCACATTGATCCGCGTCCCCGTCCCTGAGCTATCAACCGAACGCCGCGCCGAACTTCAAAAAGTAGCCGGAAAATACGCCGAACAATCGCGTGTTGCCATCCGCAATATCCGCCGTGATGGGATGGATACCCTGAAAAAAGCAGAAAAAGACAGCGAGATTTCCGAAGACGAACACAAACGCATGTCGGATGATGTTCAAAAGCTAACAGATCAATTTATAAAAACAGTCGACGACCTGTTAGCAAGAAAAGAATCCGATGTAATGAAGGTTTGAAACTTGAATACAACATTATCTCCAACCGACGCGCAGACTCCCACCCATATTGCCATCATTATGGACGGCAACGGGCGTTGGGCGGCTGCACGTGGACTGCCCCGCACCATGGGACACCAACGCGGCTCTGAAGCTGTCAAACGTACGGTAAAAAGCGCACAGGAAATGGGGATTAAATATCTAACTCTGTTTGGTTTTTCATCAGAAAACTGGTCTCGCCCTGAAAGCGAAGTCAAAGAATTGATGAGACTGCTACGCTCTTATTTACGCTCGGAAACAGCAGAACTTCATAAAAACGGAATTCGCCTGCGCGTTATCGGAGACCGCAACGGATTTGACCAAGACATAGTCGACTTAATAGACAATGCCGAACGCTTAACTGCAGACAACCGTCAAATCACATTGGTCATGGCTTTAAACTACGGTGGCCGTCATGATATTTTGCACGCAGCCCACACTCTGGCTGACTACGCAGCACGTGAAAAACGCAAACTATCCGAAGAAGAAGTCAGCGCCCTGTTCCCTCAATTCCTCATGACCGCAGGAATTCCGGATCCGGATTTAATGATCCGCACCAGTGGCGAACAAAGAATATCGAATTTTCTGTTATGGCCATGTGCTTATACCGAATTTGTTTTTACTCAAACCCATTGGCCAGATTTTGACAAAGAAGATCTTGAAAAAGCCGTAAAAGAATTTACACAACGTGACCGCCGCTTTGGCAACATCAAATCAACCCAGAGATAAGTCAGAAATTTCCCGATGAAACGTGCCCTGTCTTCTCTCTCTTTACGGATTATTTCATCTATTATTCTCATTCCAATGGTCATCGGCATAATGATTTGGGGCGGATGGGGCTATGGCATTTTATTGGCCGCCTGCATCGGCGCAGCCGTTTCGGAATGGATAAACCTGACCCTTAAAATCACCCCGAATCTCTTCAAAAGAATAATTATCGGCCTGATCGGCTTGATCTATCTGGAATTTTCATTTGTTGAAATGGCTTATCTGCGCCTATGGCTGCCGGATGGTTTTGAATGGATTCTCTTTCTTTTTCTGACAATATGGTCAAGTGATACACTGGCATTCATCATGGGAAAAAATATCGGCGGCCGCAAAATGACCCCGACCATTAGCCCCAATAAAACATGGTCGGGATATGTCGGTGCTTTACTCGGCCCTGCCTTCACACTTTCAATCTGCATCCACATTCTCACCCCGACCAGCCTGATTGAAAACACACCATCACTCATATCAACAATAATCGCAGGCGCACTTATGGGCATGGTAGGGCAATCCGGAGACTTGCTGATTTCCCTGATGAAACGCAAAGCAGGCGTTAAAGATACCGGACATCTTATCCCCGGACATGGTGGAATTCTTGACCGCATCGACGCACTTTTACTGGTGATTCCGGTCTATTGCGCTTACCTCGTCTATATCCATCCGGATTTTTAACAGAGGGAAATACATGGAACAAAAATCCATCTCCATCCTCGGATCAACAGGATCAATCGGAACCAGCACGATTGATTTAATTTCTCAAAATCCTGAACAATTCAAAATCCGTGTTCTAACCGCAGGACGAAATCTTAACCTGTTGATTGAACAAGCAAAAAAATTTGCGCCAGAATTTATCGCCATTGCCGATGAAACACTCTACCAACAATTAAAAGACGCCCTCTCGACAACTTCGATAAAAATCGCTGCAGGACGATCTGCGATACTCGAAGCCGCAAGCATACCAACCGACATCTGCATGGCAGCGATTGTTGGTATCGCAGGGCTAGAACCAGTCTTAACTGCAATCCCCCATACAAAATCCCTTGCGATTGCCAATAAAGAACCTCTCGTCGCAGCTGGAAAATTGGTTCTTGACCTAGCCAAACAACACGGCACAAATATCTTGCCAGTTGACAGTGAACACAATGCAATTTTTCAAGTCTTTGAAAATCATAACCGTACCCAGATTAAAAAAATCATCCTGACCGCATCAGGCGGACCGTTTCGCACATGGACAAAAGAACAAATAGCGATGGCCACACCGGAACAAGCGGTCAATCACCCCAACTGGATCATGGGACGAAAAATTTCGGTCGATAGCGCCAGCATGATGAACAAAGCTCTGGAAATCATCGAAGCTCATTATTTGTTTGATATACCAGCAAACCAGATTGATGTTCTGATCCACCCGCAATCGATCATTCATTCTATGGTTGAATACACAGACGGATCAGTTCTGGCACAACTCGGCGCACCCGACATGCGCACCCCGATTGCCTATGCCCTCGCCTACCCCGACCGTATGACCACAACCGGAAAAACCCTTGATTGGACAACACTTTCAAAACTGGAATTCCAACAACCAGACTTCAACCAATTTCCGTCCCTAGGCTTGGCTTATGATTGTTTGAAGTCCGGACAATCAGCCTGCATTGCCCTGAATGCCGCAAATGAAATTGCCGTAGAAAAATTCCTCAATAAAGAAATTTCCTTCGGACAAATTATTCCAATACTGGAAAAATCCATCCCCCACGCACAAGGCAGAACAGTATCCTCCCTCGAAGATATCATCGCTCTCAATCAGGAAATAAGAATCCGTTCCCATCTATGAGCGACTAGCCCGAAGCCAATCATTTATTGCTTGATAAAAAACATGATGATAAGCCATGTGCCGAGTAATAAACCCTTCATTTTTAAAGCTTTCAATTAAATCCAGACTTTCTTGCGGAGAATAAATACGAGTTGGGACAACCGCCAAACGCGTATTATGAAGGCCATCCCATTTGGAAATTTCAAATCCACATTTTTTCATTCCACTATCCCAAGTTGGATCACAATTTATCCAATCTTCGGTTTCAGGAATTAAAACTTGCAAAAACTGATGAGTGGTTTCTTCTACCATATATGGCAAAGACAATACTGCCTCAGGCAATGGCATATCTACCCAATTAAAATCACAAATAATCTGTCTGGTTTGCAACCCTTCGCGCTCAAGAAGCGAAGCCAACATCAAAGATTTTGTCGAACAACAATAATCCTGCTCTTCAGAGTTCAATGCTATTTTATAAGGAATATCCCTTATAAACTTAAATAAAGAAACGCGTTTTTCTATATCTGCATCTATATCCATATCTATTTTAATTTAAGATTTTGCAAAACCGCAAATGGGTTATCGTGATCCACAGCATCAGCAGAGAAGACACGAGATTCATAACGAGACTCTTTTTTGTCTTTCTTGCGATCATCAAATTTTTTCTTTTTGAATTTTTTATGCTCACCATCTTCGCTATCTGATTTCTTGGCATTCTTCGGTGAATAACGCTCTTTCGGAAAAGCAGGTTTATTCTCATGTTCAACACGCGGACGACGAGCCGCTGTGTCAGAATGAGCCTTGCCCCGTCGTAAAAAGAAAAAGTCGAGTTCAGGTTTTTTCTGCGGAGCTTTTTTCTCTGAAATTTTCTCTGCAGTTTTATCGTCCGTCTTTTCCTCTATTTTGGCAGCGTCAGAAGCCACAGCAAACAGATCAACTTGAGTTCCAGAAGCAGAAGCAGAAACAGGCAAAACCTCTATTTCCACAGCACCATCATTGGCGGCAACAGGTACAATCTCTTCAACTGCTACCTCTACAACGACAGGTGTTTCAATATGCTTATGCCCCATCGCCTCCAGAATGGCGTATAAATCGGCAATCGGGCAACCCATCCATTCAGCCATACTATGCTGAGCCTGAAACTTTCCGCCTTTTGCTCCGTCATAAACCGCGTTAATTACACGATCAAGCATATCGATCCGAATAACGCGTGGGCCATAAAGTGGATAACCAATTGCACGATAAAAATCAGGGTTGGCAGTCGTCACATCAACCACAACCGACATTGACCCGTCCTTGGGAACAGGAGCAGGCAACGGCGCGTCATGAGACAAACTCCACAACAACCCGCGCAAACGAACAGCAGCAGGCTTGTTCAAATCAGGAATAAACACCAGCAAAGGCCCCAAACGAACCTTTTTATCCCGCAACATTTTGCGCATATCGGTATCCAATTGCGCAATTAAATCTTCAATTTCTCCACGCGGAATAATTCCGACACCAGCAAACAGTTTCAAACAAATATTTCTGACAATTTCCGGCTGTTCTTCTTCCGATATCAACCCAAATAAAGGCTCAAGAATTGTATAAATATGTGCCTTCAACCATGTTGACACATGTTCTTTTACGGCATCACGATCTTCACTTCCCAAATCGCGGCTCTCAAAAATCTCCACGTCAGGAATCAATAAGCTCTCGCCTTTACGAACAATAGCCAATGGTTCACCAGGCAAAGGATTGGTTGAATCGGACTGGTAGAAAATTTGCCCATCATCCTGAAGGGTAAATTGTTTCGAGATAGCTGACAAAATCATGGTCGTTTTTATATTTCCTCAAAAGACTGAACAGCAAAACTTATAGCCCCAAAAACCAATCAATCCAAGAAAAAAGCAAACAAAATGGCAGAAAAAGCCAAATATTTTTACTCTGGATCAATCAGGCAAAAGCCTGATAAACTCCCTCAATAAATTTCAACATTCCAATCTGGATGAAGGACAAGAAATGAAATCTGTTTTCCACAACCTGATGCTAACAACCCCGATTGCCCTTTTACTCCTCCACGCGACGCCCTCTTTGGCCGCGATTGATGAACAAGGGGCACAGAACCTTAAATCATTGATTCAGAACTATATTCAAGAACAACAGACCCTTTCATCAACAGACGGTGTTGAGCTAAAAACCCAAGGAGACCTTACAATCTCTCCGAAAGACACCTATTATCAAGTCAGCCTGCCACACCTGAAAGCTCAATATCCTGACAACAGAATCGTTGATTTGGGAATAATTACCATGAACGCAATGCCTGGAAAAACGGGGGACGAATGGAACGTATCAATCGCCCTTCCCAAAAAAATTACATCAACATCCAGCACAGGAGCAATAACTGATATTAAAATTGGACATCAAAAAACATCAGGAATTTGGAACGTACCACTTAACTATATGACGAAATACAATGCCGAATATCAGAATATTGACATTGCGACCCCCGCCGAAGATAAATCCCCTCCCTTTAAAACCACCATTAACCTTTTGAATATAGATCAGAATTTTACTGAAAATACAGCAACACACACATGGTCAGGCCCCTTAAATGTTATCGCCAAGAATGTATATTTTGGAAAAAATGAAAAAGAAAAACTGACTCTGGGTGAAGCCAACATAAAATACCAAATTTTCGATCTGGATATGACCTCTTTGAAAACTTTCCAAAAAAACATAAAGGAAGCACAAGGAAACAAAACAAATTTCACAAATATTGGAAACAATCCGATGCAAATACTCCAGATATATGATGTCATCGCCAATAATTTTGAAACTCCGATGGGGGCAATAACTTCTAATTTAACTATCAAAAATCTGGAAATCTACGGCCTTAAAGTTTCAACAGAGCAACCTGAAAACCTACCCTTCAAACTGGCCTCTGCCCATTTCGGTTTTGATGCCGACATGCACGCTCCCCAAAACGTAAAAACAAATATTCGCTTTGGCTTTTCCGATCTAAAAACACCTTTTGAAGACACAAAAAATCTAACACCGGACAGTATAGATCTGGACATAAAGATAGGCAACATACCGTTACAGGACATCATCGCCAACGGAAGGAAACAAATAGGCATTCTTTCTGCCACTCAAGCTGGAGACAAGGAGCCTCAAGAAAAAACACCTGAACCGGTCAAGCCTTTCTCGAAAATTCTTGGTGATGCGGGAACCAACGCCAATCATAAATTCCACATAAACACGCCGTTAATAAACGCCAAAGGCGAAGGAACAGTCCGAGCAACATCAACCAACCCGATAGGAATAGCCTCCGATCAAACATGGGAAATAACCGGTTTAAATGCATTGATAGCAGAGCTCAATTCAAAATCAGCAAGCAACCCAATGGGGCAAAACGTGACAGGTCCTTTGGTCATCCTTCAAATGGCCGGACAAATTTCACCGGACAATCCGGATACCAGAACCTACCATCTTGTGATGAGCGATCAAGGGAACATTACAATAAACGGAGCCGATTTTTCCGCATTAATGGGCGGCGCTCCCCCGCCCCAATAAAAACCCTAAAACAGAATTTAAACATTTTAAACCCTGTGGCGTAGTCCGCAGGGTTTCTTTTTGATCCTCCAGAATTCCGCCATCTATTAAATGTTGAACAGCGCACATATCCAGAAAATCAGAAACCTCGGCATAATGATCCGAAGAAATCTGCATGACCAGTCTTTCAAACGGTATGCCTTCCCGAAGTCTCAACCCCATCATCAAACATTCCTGAAAACGAGATTCGACACCCACTGCTTCAAAATCCAGTGAACCATGCCCTGACTCATCCACTCGCGCCAGCCAAATATCCGGTGAGCGATGATCGCGCGTTGCAAATTTTTGTCCATTCAATGTCACACGACCATGAGCCCCGGGGCCAATCCCCAGATAATCATCATACCGCCAATAAATCAGATTATGCCGCGACTCTTGACCAATTTTCGCATGATTGGAAACTTCATATGCAGGAAGACCCGCACAAGTCAAAACCTCTTGCGTCACATCATATAAATCAGCAGCCAAATCCTGCTCGGGAATAATAAATTCTTTGCGGACATGGCGCGTATAAAAAGGAGTCCCCTGCTCGATGGTCAATTGATACAAAGACAAATGCCCACCAGACAGAGTCAATGCCTCACTCAATTCCTCATGCCAAGCCTCAACAGTTTGATTGGGACGAGCATAAATCAAATCAAATGATGTCCGGTCAAAAATCCGTGCAGCGTCTCGAATAGCCTCTCGTGCCTGCTCTGGATCGTGCTCCCTACCCAAAAATTCCAAATCATGGGCATTTAATGACTGAACCCCGATTGAAACCCGATTAACCCCCGCCGCACGAAAGGATTCAAACTTTGAAACTTCGAACGATGTCGGGTTGGCCTCCAACGTTACTTCCCAATCAGAAGAAACATCCCAATGCGACCGAATAAAATCCAGAATAACCCGCACAGTTTCAGGTTCCATCAGTGAGGGAGTCCCTCCACCAAAAAAGACAGTGTCAACAACTCGATCCCCCGTCTTGTTAAACCAAAAGGCTAAAGACTTTAAATACGCGGCACGCCAACGTGAATGATCGATGTTGTTATGAACATGGGAATTAAAATCGCAATAAGGACATTTCGATTTACAAAAAGGCCAATGGATATAAATTCCGAACGCCATCTATTCCAGAATTTTTCTAAAATTTGAAAAAGCTTTAGCGCGATGAGAATAAACTTTTTTCTCTTGTAAACTCATCTCGCCAAAACTGCGCTCATCCCCGTTTGGCACAAACATCGGATCATATCCGAATCCGTCAAGCCCTCGCGCAGGCCAGATCAATTGCCCTTCGCATCTCCCTTCAAAAACCTGTTCCGTTCCATCAGGTAAAACAAAAGCAAACACAGAAATAAAATACGCCGACCGATCAAGCGCATCTCCCATTTTTTCATGAACCAATTTCATGGCCTTGGAAAAGTCTTTTTCTGAACCTGCCCAATCCGCAGAATAAACGCCCGGTTCCCCATTCAACACAGTGACGCATAACCCGCTATCATCTGCTAAAGCCGGCAAACCAGTTTTTTCACAAACATAACGGGCTTTAATCAATGCATTGCCGATAAAATTATCTTCGGTTTCCTCAGGAGACTCCAAATCAAAATCATCAGCTGATTGAACCTCTATGCCAAACGGAGAAAGCAGATCCGACATTTCGGCAACTTTTCCTTTATTGTGAGTAGCCAGAACAAGCGTGTCTATCTTCATGATGAATTATGCCGCCACAGATTTTTGTTGAAGCTCTGCCAGTTCAGCACAACCTTTTTTGGCCAAAGAAAGAAGCTCGAGAAACTGCTCTTCACTAAACGGATCTTTTTCTGCAGTCCCCTGAATTTCAACAATCCCCCCTTTTCCGGTAATAACAAAATTGGCATCGGTTTCGGCATTGGAATCCTCGGCATAATCAAGATCAAGTGCCGCTTGGCCTTGATAAATTCCGACAGAAATTGCCGAAATACTATCTTTCAAAGGCATTTCTTTCAAAAGCCCCAGCGTTACCAAATATTCAAACGCTTTATATAAAGCGACATAACTTCCGGTAATCGCTGCCGTTCGAGTCCCACCATCAGCCTGAATTACATCACAATCCAGACGCACTTGACGCTCGCCCATTTTTTCAAAATCAACAATGGCACGCAAAGCCCGCCCGATCAAACGCTGGATTTCCTGCGTTCGCCCTGTTTGTTTACCACGGGCGGCCTCACGATCTGTACGCTTGTCTGTCGCACGAGGCAACATGCCATATTCTGCTGTAACCCACCCCTTACCTGAATTTTTCATCCATCCGGGAACATGTTCTTCAACCGTTGCTGTACACAGAACATGGGTGTCTCCGAATTTAATCAAGCAAGACCCCTCAGCGTGTTTGGACACGTCACAAATAATATCGATTGTACGAAGTTGTCCGGAATCCCTACCGGATGGTCTTGAAGCGGTCATAAAATCTACCTTTGATCTGATCTATGCATGTTTGAATAAACAGCATCAAAACGGCAGATGCACCAAAAGTCAAACTTGAAATACGCTAAAGTCCAGAAATTAATGATAAAACTGTATCCACAGTACAAAAAGGCTGGAGGATAAGGAAAATATCAGCCCATAATGAGATGGGAGACTGGGCGAGTCGTCAGCTGCCAGCTTGATCCCGAACAAAAACGCAAAAACACCGATTAATGTCCAAAAATCATCGGCGCTTATATCCAAAGGTGAATAACTAAATATATCTCCCATAACCACACCTATCTCATAATAAAATTATAAAATAGGGAGATTTAAGGATGTGCTAAAGATATTTTGGATTTTATATGCATTTTGTGTACACATAAAAGAATGAATGAGCGGTCTTTAAACATTTTCAAATTGATTGTCGAGGAGTACCTGAAAAAAGGAACTCCGGTCAGCTCGGAAGCATTGAAGATGGCAGGCATAGACCTTTCTCCTGCCTCTATTCGCAACGTCATGGCTAAATTGGAAGACAATGAATACCTGTACTCGCCCCATGTCTCTGCCGGACGTCAACCAACTGAAAAAGGGTTGCGCTTTTTTGTAGATCGCCTGATGACGATACAAACTCTTGCCCCTGCCGAAATCACTTCTATCCAAAGTCAAATTTCCAGAGCCGAGCAAAACACAACCCCACTTTACGAACGCGCCAGCACGATCCTCTCTGGCCTGTCCTCCTGTATTGGCTTGGTAATTGCACCAAAAAAAGATCGTCCTATTCGTCAAATCCAGTTTATCGATCTTGAACCACGCAGAGTTCTTGCAATTATTATTATGCAAGACGACACTATTGAAAACCGCGTAGTAACAATGGGTCAGCCGGTAAGTAAAGAAGATCTTGAAAAGCTGGCGAACTACCTCAACGAACATCTCTCAGGAAAAACAATATCCGAATTTCAATCAACACTCAAAAAATCCGAAAGAGACGATGAACGCAGATTGCAGGAACTTTCAATCTTCCTATTTGAAAAAGGCATTATTCCTTCCATGGTTTTTGACACCGAAGGACATACTTTCATCCAAGGGAAATCCCACCTCTTTGAAGACCTGCAAGCTCAAAAGAAAATGGATGAAATCCGTGAACTTCTGACCTTCCTCGAAGAAAAAAGAAATCTAATTGAAATTATGTCAGCTCTGGAAACCAGTCAAGGCGTTCAGATATTCATCGGCAACGAAAACCCAATTCTGCAACAACCGACATGGTCGACCATTATCAAGGCCTATCACGATCCAAACGGACGAATCATCGGCGCAACGGGCATCATTGGCCCGACACGTCTGAATTACGGCCAAATTGTCCCGATTGTTGATTACACCTCATTTTTGATGGAAAAAATGATAAATACCCCCTATCAAGATCACGATATTGAGCTAAATCAAAACTGAACTGTTAATCATTCCACAGCTCTTCTTGATTTTGTTGGCCACGTTGCCTATTCTCCGAACTGATCCATATTTTAAATAACAACACTTTACGTTTGCACTTATACAGCCATGACCATAGACAATACAGCCGAACCCATCCAACCAAAAAACGAAAAACCCGAAGGCTTTACTGACCTGACAGGCCCTGCTGCGTTTAAAGCTCAAGCCAAGAAAGCAGACACTTCAACTGAAGGTGAGGACAACACTCCAAACGATCCGGAACATACCGACCATGACATAGTCGCAAAACTGGAAACCGCACTCGGGGAAACACGAGACCAATTGCTCAGAACAATTGCAGAGATGGACAATCTTCGAAAACGCTCAATTCGTGAACGCGAAGATGCTATGAAATACTCGATTTCCAGTTTTGCACGTGACTTGCTTGACGTTGCCGATACATTCAAACGCGCCCTTGAATCAATCCCTGCAGATTTACGCGCCGATGGACGAATCAACCCTTTGGTTGAAGGAATAGAAGCCGTAGAACGTGTCTTTCTCACTTGCTTTGAAAAAAATGGCATCCGCAAAATCGAGCCGATTGACGAGATTTTTAACCCGAATTTCCACGAAGTCATGTTCGAAGCCCCGCTTCCGGACAAACCAAGCGGTACAATCATCCAGATCATAGAACCCGGATATTTACTGCATGACCGCCTGTTACGCCCAGCTCGTGTTGGTGTCTCGAAATCCGAAACTCCATCAGAAAAATTAACAGAAGGGCTGGACACACAGGCTTAACCTGCCCCCCCTTTTTAAACAGAGGAAAACATTAAGATTATCAATACAAAATAAATTTTTATGCTAAACTCGGGAGCAATTGTGTTGTTTTAATTACTTACGCTGTAATCAAACAAATAAGCTTTGCCAAAAAGTTAATTGGTTTGATTATACTTTAGGAACCAAAGCCTATGTCTCTCCGCATCCCATACCACATCCCCTTAACTGCCTATGTTCTCTGCGTCCTTTTTTCGGCCATTCTTTTGGTTTTTTCGGACTCAACAGCAATGGCTGCTGATAATTCGTTTGTATATGGTCAAGAACAAGATGCGGAAGATCTCTCAAATAACACCCAGACCAAAATACAAACCCTTTTCAATAATCTCGAGACCATAGGCAGCTCTTATAATGGCGGCGGAAGCAATGCCGCAAGCATGGCCGCTCTGGATAGCGGATGCCACGCATCTGTCGAAATGTTCTTAAAAACAAATCTCGTCAATGACTTAATGTTGAATGCTCAAGATATGCCTGACCTCAATTTCAGTGGAGCAGAGTGGGTAAGCAATAAAATTGATGGACTAAGCGTGCAGGCAAAAACTGCTTTTTGCAATATGTTAAAGGGTGAGGGGCTGGAATCTGTCAATTGGGAACAAAAAATACAATCAACAGTCCGCGATGAAATTTTCCCGATGCTGATGATGAGTGGCGTTGGCATAGCCAACCGAAGCCAAATCCCCTTCCTGACCCATCTGGAAATCGAATTGGGAACGAGTGATAACGACCTCATCAGTTCGATCACAACAGTACAGCCCCTTTGGCAAGACAAAACCAACCAGCACCACGTCTTTTCACAACTCTCCTATTATAAAGCGCCAAAAGAACTGAACGATGAAGGCTTTCGTATCAAACACGACACAATCAATGCCGGCTTGGCGTATAGATACCTGACATCCGATCAAAAACATCTATACGGAGCTAATATATTTTTCGACCACGCCCCCAAAAGCAATCACAACCGTATGAGCTTGGGCGTCGATGCCAGAACCAGTCAATTCGGGGTCTCTGCAAACAGATACATGCCACTTTCGACATGGAAGAGTCTTGACCAATACTATGAAGAGCGCGCCGCAGCTGGCTGGGATCTTGAATTTCGCGGACAAACTCCCGAACTTCCAAGCTGGACAGCCATCTTGAAAGGTTATCAATGGGACGAACAAGATGACGGCAAAGATTTATACGGAACAACCGCTTCGATTGAATATTCCCCCGTCCCGGCCTTAGCCGTTCGTGTTGGCATCACAGATGAATCACAAAGCGACCCCTCTTTGGAAGCGGCCTTACGTTTTGTCTACAGATTCGACCAACCAGAAGGCCTTCAATGGAGACAAAAAACAGCTCTCACTCCCGTCTCGGAACTCGTATATGAAAAAGTTCATCGCGAAAATATAATTCGGACAAAAGTTCGCAGAAAAGCATCTTCAAAGCTAACCGTTACCGAAACAACGGGAGCGAACTTGGCTGTGGAAACAGCAAAGGGCAGCTCATCCCTCTTTGTCGGTCAAACACTTTTGATGCCTGTCACAGTAACAACCGCCAATACACTAGGGGCAGTCGCCCGACTCCGCTTCGCAAAAGGCGCAATTTTAACATTGGGACAAAACACTCAGGTTACAATTGTTCCAGATCTCATTACTCTGGTGACAGGAACAATTCAATTTGTCTCTGACGGCGTTATCAAAAATATCGCTGTTCCGGGTGGAACAATAGAACTGCACGGAACCGACATTGACGCTGTCTCAAATGGTGTAAATTCCTCCGTTCGGGTCAGAGACGGGTCAATCACCCTGACTGGAACAGCATCAGGTTCAGCAACAATAGGCGCCGAAGAAATGGCAGAATCTATTGTTGGTGTTGTGGGAACAGTCGCCATGGGCAGCCCGAACTACATTACACATACCGATACTGTATCAAATAAAATTGACTGGGTCGCCACACCACAAACAGGGCCAAAAGTTTCCCCTTACCCATACGAAGCACCACGCATTGTCTCGGAAAACCTGACCCCTGGGCAAACAATTGTCATTGGAATTCGCTACAATACCGAAGTGGTGGTTTCAGGCGGTGTGCCATTTATGAATATCGTCATCAACGGCAATGCGGGAACAGCCCCGCTGATAGCTGGGAGCGGAACGAAAGACTTGTCTTTTGCCTATACGGTTCAGGCAGCTGATGGTGGAGCAACAACCATCACAATCTCTGACATTGATATAAATGGCTCAACCATCATGGGCAACGGGAAAAATGCGGTCACAACAATTGCCGATACTGTATTGACACTCAGTGGTGCGGTTGCTGATGTCACGGCCCCTGCCGGATATGCCGTAGCTTTCTCAACATCTCCGGTCAATATTGCAAATGTCAGCGCCGCAGGATTTGACATCACGACAGCGGAAATTGGGGCGACATACAACTACACAATTTCCAGTTCGGGCGGCGGAACAAACGTCACAGGATCAGGAACAATTTCAGGAGCAACCGAAAATATTACGGGACTAAATCTCTCTGGCCTGAACGATGGCACATTAACAGTCAGTGTAACGCTAACCGATCCATCATTAAACGTTGGAGCCGCCGCCACGAACACAGCCACCAAAGACGTGGTAGCACCTTATATTTCTTCAATCACCCCTCCGGCCAATGCAACCTATGCCCCATAGAAGAACATGAAATTTAAAACTGCAATTTTCCTGATGTTACTGTTCGTCATTCCACATCATCAGACCTTGGCGGCACCACCGGATTTGAATTTTACAGTCAACATGAGCGAGGCCGTGACAGTCAACACAGGGGGCGGAACACCGCGTATCGCGGTAGATGTCGGGGGACAAACCCGCTATGCCTCCTACGCCAGCGGATCAGGCTCAGCAGCATTGACCTTTGCCTACGCCCCGACCATCGGCGACCTTGATCTGGATGGCATAGCCTTGTCTTCTCCGGTTGATCTGAACGGCGGCACCATCACAGATTTGAACGGCAATCCTGAAACCAATCTGACCTTTACCGTTCCCAATACCTCCGGCATTAAAATCGACTACCCATCTTTGTCGATGGATTTTATCTATGATGCCGATGGACGCTATACCCTCAACGGTACAGCCTATAACGACCTCACCTCTTTCCTTAGCGCATCGGGTGGAACCTTCTCCCGCGCCACTGTTGGCACCTATTTTGATTCGTCGGGCGTTTTGCAAACTGCCCCGTCAGGAACACCCCGCTTCGACCACGATCCTGTGACCCATGCTCCAAAGGGGATATTGATTGAGGAAAGCCGAATTAATTTACAGACTAGTTCTCAGGATATTGGAAGTTGGTCATACGTAGGCGCATTCAATTCTGGAACCATCCTCGCTCCAGATGGAACAAATACTGCTATCTCAGTTACGAATACGCCAAACGTTAACTCGTACGCTTATGCTCCTGTTGCTGCAATAGCTTATTCCACAACCTATACACGTTCAGTTTTTGCTAAATCAATTTCTGGAAACGGCACTCTTGTCTTTGACAATAATATTGGTGGGGCCTCTGCAGGGGCGTATTTTAATTTAAATACCGGAATTGTAACAAGCGCTTCAGCTGGATCAACGGCCAGTATTACAAGCATTGGGAATGGTTGGTATAGATGCTCTCATACTTTTACCATGCTCTCTTCTGGAGGATTAAGCTCTAGAGTATATTATATTGGAGCATGGGGAAGCACGCCGACATTAACTACAATTGCCCTTTGGGGTGCCCAACTCGAACAAGGATCTTTCCCAACATCCTATATCCCCACCACCACTGCAGCAGTAACACGAGCGGCGGATAACCTGAACATTCCAACCGCAAGTTGGTACAACCAAAATGCGGGTTCTTTTTTCAATGATATATCTTGGCAATCCTCTACAGGATCACTCTATCCAACATTTTTCCGAGTAGATGGAGCAGGCGGAAACAAATGGCACGCATACTACAACCAATCTGGCGGAAATATAGCAGTCGATGGTTTTACCAACGGCGTGTCACAAGGAGCATGGGGTGTCGCCTCGTCCACATCTGGAACAGCTAAAATTTCAGCAGCACAAGAACTTAACAATGCCAACGCCGCCTTCAATGGCACTATAAAGACTCTTGATACGATATGGTCGCCCCCAAACGTATCTCAATTAAATTTGTACGGAAGCAATGCAAATAAGTGGTTCGGAAAAATAAAATACTACCCCATCCGCACCTCTGATGCCCAACTTCAGCTTTTGACACAATAAAACACATTTCCCTTGACTTTTGTGGAATATATTCCTAATAATTTATTGTAGATTATTGCAATTTACCACCAAGTACGGGGTGTCCATTTGGAGTCCAGTGCGCTATATATGCTACCTTACAAAAGGTTTTTGACCTTTTGAGGGAATTTGCGTCGACGCTCATGGTGAGGTCGTCCAGAATTTGCCAACTAAAAAAAGAGGTATAAAAAATGTCAAAAGTTATCGGTATTGATTTGGGTACAACCAACTCCTGCGTTGCCATTATGGATGGTAAAGAACCCCGTGTTGTAGAAAACTCCGAAGGAACCCGCACCACTCCGTCCATGATCGCTTTTACCAAAGACGGAGAACGTCTGGTCGGTCAGCCTGCAAAACGTCAGGCCGTTACAAATCCGGATAATACACTTTACGGAATTAAACGTCTGATCGGACGCCGTTTCAACGATCCACAAGTACAAAAAATGAAAGAACACGCGCCCTTCAAAATTGTAGAAGGCGAAAACGGCGATGCTTGGGTTGAAATTGATGGTGAAAAATACGCACCGGCTCAAATTTCAGCCATGGTTTTGAAAAAAATGAAAGAAACCGCCGAAAGCTTCCTCGGCACAACTGTCGACCAAGCGGTTATCACTGTTCCTGCTTACTTTAATGACGCGCAACGTCAGGCAACCAAAGACGCTGGTAAAATCGCAGGACTTGAAGTCCTCCGGATTATCAACGAACCAACCGCCGCAGCTTTGGCTTATGGCCTTGATAAAAAGAATCAAGGAACAATCGCCGTTTATGACTTGGGTGGTGGAACATTTGATGTGTCCGTCCTCGAAATCAGCGATGAACTCTTCATGGTTAAATCAACCAACGGAGACACCTTCCTTGGTGGAGAAGATTTTGATGCCCGCATCATCGACTATTTAGCCGATGAATTCAAAAAAGAACAAGGCATTGACCTTCGTCAAGACAAACTAGCTCTGCAACGCTTGAAAGAAGCCGCAGAAAAAGCAAAAATCGAATTGTCGTCAACAACTCAGACCGAAGTCAACTTGCCGTTTATTACAGCAGATGCCAATGGCCCCAAACACCTGAATATCAAATTGAGTCGTGCAAAATTTGAATCTCTGGTAGACGATCTGATCCGCAGAACAATCGAACCCTGTAAAGCCGCTTTGAAAGATGCTGGCCTGAAACCTTCCGAAATCGATGAAGTGGTTTTAGTGGGGGGCATGACCCGTATGCCGAAAATTATCGAAATTGTAAAAGAACTCTTCGGCAAAGAACCACACAAAGGCGTCAACCCTGACGAAGTTGTGGCAGACGGTGCGGCCGTTCAAGGTGGTGTTTTGCAAGGAGATGTCAAAGACGTTCTCTTGCTTGATGTTACGCCATTGTCACTTGGTATTGAAACATTGGGCGGCGTGTTTACACGTTTGATTACACGCAACACAACTATTCCGACCAAACAATCACAAACATTCTCGACTGCAGAAGATAACCAGAATGCTGTAACCATTCGGGTATTCCAAGGGGAACGTGAAATGGCCTCGGATAATAAAATGCTGGGTCAATTCGACTTGGTTGGAATCCCCCCTGCTCCACGCGGTGTTCCACAAATTGAAGTGACCTTTGACATTGATGCCAACGGAATTGTCCACGTAACAGCAAAAGACAAAGCCACCAGCAAAGAACAAAATATCCGTATTCAGGCCTCTGGTGGCCTTTCGGATGCAGACATTGATAAAATGGTCAAAGAAGCGGAAAGCAATGCAGAAATAGATAAAAAGCGTCGGGCTCTTGCTGAAATTAACAACCATGCTGAAGCCACCATTCACCAGACAGAAAAAACTCTGGAAGAACTGGGAAGCGACGTGCCTCAAGCAGATGCGGACGTAACAAAACAAGCCATCGAAGCTTTGAAAAAAGAACTCGAAGGGGAAGATACTGACGCTATTCAAACTAAATTGAACGAGCTTCAACAAGCTTCAATGAAGATTGGTGAAATTGCTTACCGCAAATCTCAGGAAAAAGAAGCAAAAGAAACCGACAATGAACCGTCGGCAAAATCTTCTTCTAGTGCACCCGATGCAGAAGTGATTGATGCCGACTTCACAAACATGCAGTTTGAAGAAGAAGACAGCACCAAAAAGAACCCTAATGATGATAAGGCCGAATAAAAGCCTTGCCGTGGAACAGGTGGCTGGACAGCAGCCCCCTGTTCTTCATTCTTATTTGAACAACGCACCAAAAGCCACCCGTGGAAACGTAATAAAAAATGAGTGAAACAGATTACTATAAAATTCTGGGTGTGGAACGGAATGCCACAGAAGAAGAATTAAAAAAGGCATATCGCAAAATGGCGATGCTACACCACCCTGACCGCAACAAAGATACGTCAGTAGAAGCAGAAGAAAAATTTAAAGCAGTCAATCAGGCCTACGACGTTTTGAAAGACCCTCAAAAACGCGCAGCCTATGACAAGTTTGGTGTCGATGGCCCCACAGGTATGGGCGGCGCAGGTTTCTCCGGTGGTGGAGCAGGCTTTGGCTCGGCTTTTTCCGATATTTTCGAAGACATGTTTGGCGATATCATGAATGGCGGGCGGCGTGGCAATCGATCTGGCCCCATGCGTGGATCGGATATGCAATTCTCGCTCGACATCACCTTGGAAGATGCCTTCAAAGGAAAAGATGCCAAACTAAAAATTCCAACCGTAGAATCCTGTGATGACTGCAAAGGGACAGGCTCTGCCGATGGCGGAAAACCTGAACAATGTCCGGATTGTCACGGATCGGGTCGCGTCCGCGCACAACAAGGCTTTTTCACCATTGAACGCGCATGCACCACCTGTAGTGGATCAGGAACAATCATCAAATCCCCTTGCAGAAAATGCGGTGGCGCAGGTCGAATGCGCGGAGAAAAAACTGTTAAGATTTCTATTCCCGCAGGGATTTCCGAAGGGCAACGCGTCCGCCTGACAAGTCAAGGTGAAGCTGGTATCCGTGGTGGTGAAAGTGGAGACCTTTACGTTTTGATTGGCATCAAACCACATAAATTTTTCAAGCGTGACGGAGCAACACTTCATTGCCGCGTTCCAGTTCCAATGACGACAGCTGCTCTAGGCGGCAATGTCGAAGTCCCGACAATCGAAGGGGAAAAGAACAGTATAAAGATCCCGTCCGGCACACAAACAGGCCAGCAGGTTCGCGTCAAAGGCAAAGGCATGAGCATTATGCGCTCGGAAACTCGCGGCGATCTTTTTATTGAAATTTTTGTTGAAACGCCGGTTAATCTGGACAAAAAACAAATAGATCTGATGAAACAACTCGACGATACTTTAAAAAAATCTGGACAAAAGAATACACCAGAAAGCGAAGGTTTTTTCAAAAAAGTGAAAGAACTTTGGGACGACATTAGAGATTAGGATTTAAAAAATGAAAATCGGAATTGCAGGCTGCACAGGACGCATGGGGCAACTCTTAACCAAAGAAGTTCTTTCCGCGAATGACTGTTACTTGACGGGAGGAATAACCCGTGACAAGGAAAATTTTCCGAATAATGTTCCGATTTTAAAAGATGCCGAAGACCTGTTTGCCGTTTCTGATCTTGTCATCGACTTTACCGCCCCCGAAGCAAGCCTTCGTCATGCGCGGATTGCAGCCAGTGCAAAAAAACCGCTGATAATCGGGACAACAGGTATTTCAGAATCCCAAATGTCCGAAATACGTGAAGCGGCAATAATAACTCCTATTCTCTACACACCAAACGCCAGCCTTGGAGTCAACTTGCTTAGCCAAATTGTAAAAAAGGCCGCCAAAATTCTGGGGCAAGATTTTGCGATTGAAATTATCGAAGCCCACCACGGAAAAAAAGTCGATGCCCCATCAGGAACGGCTCTGGCTCTTGGAAAATCTGCCGCCGAAGGCCGCGATGTTAGTTTTTCCTCCAAAGCCGTCTATGACCGTCACGGACACACAGGCGCAAGAACAAAAGACGAGATTGGTTTTTCGGTTATTCGCGGTGGTGACATTGTCGGCGAACATACCGTTATGTTTTTAGGCAACGGAGAAAGACTGGAACTGACTCACCGCGCGACCGACCGCGCCCTCTTCGCACGTGGAGCACTCCACGCGGCACGTTGGTTGATTAAACAACCGGCGGGCTTTTACAATATGCAGGATTTTTTGAATCTGGATTAGACTCCATAGACAGAATTTTCTGCTTCATCACGTCACCCCAACCATAATTGCAAACAGATCCATTTTTCTGGATCACGCGGTGACACGGAATAAGCAAAGAGACAGGATTCGCCCCCACCGCAGACCCTACAGCCCGCACAGCATCCGGTCTCCCGACATTTTGCGCCACCAAACCATAACTCACCACATGTCCAACGGGAATACGCAACAAAGTCGCCCACACATCACGTTGAAAATCTGTTCCGCGCACAACCAACGGCAGAATATCAGCCACCTGCTCTCCCGCCCAAACAGACATGACGCGATCTGCATATTTTTTTGCGTCTTTACGATGTTCTTTAAATTGACATTCAGGAAAAAAAGTTGAAACTTTTTGCAATGACTGTTTTTCTTGAAACCCGAGATAACACAATCCGAAATCACACCACACAAGAGTCATCTCCCCCAATTTTGTTGGGACAGTACCATAAAACAAAACATCAGGATAAACATCCTCAATCAAGCACACAGCCATTTCACGCCGCGCAGACAATATCGTATCAAACGACAAACCAAGACGATCAAATTTCATGTGATGCTCCTCGCTTTTCAGTGCTATAAGATAACCATGAAATTAGAAAAGATTCACGAAATGTTTCGCCTGTTGCGCGAACAAAATCCTGAACCAAAAGGTGAACTGAACTCGGTCAACACCTATACGCTTTTAGTGGCTGTTATTCTATCCGCGCAAGCTACCGACCTTGGCGTCAACAAAGCCACAGAAAAGCTTTTCAAACAAGTTGATACGCCGGAAAAAATGGTCAAACTCGGCTTGGAAAAACTCAAAGATCACATCAAAACCATTGGTCTGTACAATTCCAAAGCCGCCAATATTATTGAAATGTCAAAACTCCTGATCAAACAACATAACAGCCATGTCCCTGAAACACTGGATGAATTAACCGCCCTACCTGGTGTTGGACGGAAAACAGCCAATGTGATCCTCAATATCGCCTTTGGTCATTCAACCATAGCCGTTGATACCCATGTCTTTCGCGTAGCCAACCGCACGGGATTGGCATCAGGGGCAACTGTCGAAATCATAGAAAAAAAACTGGAAAACGTTATTCCACAGGAATTCAAACGCCACGCCCATCATTGGTTAATTCTTCACGGACGATATATTTGCAAAGCCAGAAAACCGGATTGCGAACACTGCATTCTGAATAAATTATGCAAAACTGCCTTTACACACGAAAGAAATCACTGAATGAGTTGATATAACTGCAAAATTTAAGTTGAGAAACGCACAGTCCTGACCTAAACTCTGCCTCACACAAAAATTTAATGGTACCGTATCGAAATGGCTACGAAATCAGCAAACGTTGAAACATTGAGCTTTGAGTCTGCATTGGAAGAACTCGAAGCCATTATTCGCAATCTGGAAACCGGGAAAACCTCTCTGGAACAATCGATTGAATCATATGAACGTGGCATTGCTTTAAAAACCCATTGCGAAACAAAACTCCGTGAAGCCAGAATGAAGATTGAAAAGATCGTTGTAGGATCAAACGGAACACTCTCAACACAACCCTTGGATCAATAGCAGTCATAGGAGAATTTTATGGCCCCGTCCCCACGCGAGACCAGCCCCGAACTTAAAGAGGCACTGGAAGACACAGTCCAAATGGTTGACAAAGCGATTACAAGGCTATTACCAGAAACCGATCTGGCCGAAGCCCAACTCTATGACGCGATGCGTTACGGAACGCTAGCAGGTGGAAAACGTTTACGCCCATTTATGGTGATGCAATCTGCCAAACTGTTCAACGTTGATCCGGCTCGTGCCAAACGTGTTGCGGCGGCAATTGAATTGATCCACGCCTACTCACTCATTCATGATGACTTGCCCGCCATGGATAATTCAGACATGCGCCGTGGAAAATTAACAGTACACCGTGCCTATGATGAAGCCACAGCCATTCTGGCAGGTGACGCACTTCACACCATGGCATTTAGAATTTTAACCGAAACAGAAACACATGAAGATCCGTATGTACGTTGCGCTCTTGTTGCGGCATTAGCAGAAGCATCGGGTCCACACGGAATGATCGGCGGACAAATGCTTGACTTGATCGGCGAAAATGCCGAATTCGATTTGGGAACAATCAGTCGCATGCAACGTATGAAAACCGGAAAACTAATGGCATTTTCCTGCGAAGCCGGAGCAATTCTCGGCAAAGCCAGCGACTCTTACCGCAGAGCCTTAACCTCTTATGCTTACGACCTCGGTCTGGCCTTCCAAGTCACAGACGATATTCTGGACGTTGAAGCCGACCCGAACGAAAGTGGCAAACCAGCCAATCAGGACGAAAAAGCGGGGAAAGCAACTTTTGTCTCCACAATGGGGAAAGACCAAGCCAAACGACGTGCCGAAATGCTGGTTGAACAAGCCATCAGCCACCTGCACGTCTTTCAGGGTCGCGCCGGAATGCTCGAACAACTGGCATATTATGTGCTAAATAGACGAGCGTAATTTTTCAATTAATAAACATCCTTTATTAAATCCCCCTTGAGTTAATCAAGGGGGATTTATCTATATTCCTCTTTCCAAAAAGTCGTGACAAACGGTAAAAAAGTCATTATTAATCAACCCCATGAGCCTAAAACTTGTACCAAATCCTGATAGAAGAAACTCGAAAATCGACACCCCTGCCGATTTAAAAAACCTGTCTGTCGAACAATTAAAACAAGTCGCCGATGAATTGCGAACAGATTTAATTGATGCCGTGTCAAAGACAGGCGGGCATCTGGGCGCAAGTCTGGGCGTGATAGAGCTGACCGTAGCATTGCACGCAACTTTTGACACACCACATGACAAATTGATCTGGGATGTCGGACACCAAGCCTACCCTCATAAAATGTTGACCGGTCGCCGCGACCGTATTCACACCATTCGCCAACCCGATGGCTTGTCAGGTTTTACCAAAAGATCGGAAAGCGAATTTGATCCGTTTGGCGCAGGACACAGCTCGACCTCGATTTCGGCTGGTCTTGGTATGGCGGTTGCCCGTGATTTAAAAAAAGAAAAAAACCATGTCATCGCGGTCATTGGTGACGGCTCAATCTCGGCAGGCATGGCCTATGAAGCCATGAACAATGCTGGAGCCCACAAAAACAATATGATTGTCATCCTCAATGACAATGAAATGTCGATTGCTCAACCTGTTGGCGCGATGAGTAAATATCTGGGGCGCTTGGTCTCCAGCAAACAATATCTAGGCGCCCGCGAAATTGCCAAACACTTGACCGAACATCTTCCTGCCCCGTTACGCGAAGCCGCCAAACGCGCCGAAGAAACAGCACGCGCAGCATTGGGCGGCGGAACATTATTTGAAGAATTGGGCTTTTATTATATAGGACCTGTGGACGGACACAATCTCGACCAACTTCTTCCCATCCTAAAGAATTTAAAAGATAATCCGCCCAATCGCCCGATCCTGCTTCATGTTATGACGCAAAAAGGCAAAGGCTATGCCCCTGCTGAAAACGCCTCCGATAAAATGCACGGCGTAGTCAAATTCGATGTTGTCTCGGGCACACAAAAAAAACAAAAAACGATAGCCCCCGCATACACCAAAGTCTTTGCCCAAAGCCTCATCGCCGAAGCAAAAAAAGATGATCGCGTTGTTGCCATTACCGCCGCTATGCCATCAGGAACAGGACTCGATTTATTCGAACAGGAATTCCCCGAACGCTGCTTTGATGTCGGTATAGCCGAACAACACGCAGTGACCTTTGCTGCAGGCATGGCCGCCGAAGGACTAAAACCCTTTGTTGCGATTTATTCAACCTTCCTGCAACGCGCCTATGACCAAATTATCCACGATGTCTGTATCCAGAATTTACCGGTACGCTTTGCCATCGACCGCGCAGGTTTGGTTGGCGCAGATGGAGCAACCCACGCAGGTGCATTTGATACGGCCTATCTGTCCTGCCTTCCCAATATGGTTTTGATGGCACCCAGTGATGAACAAGAATTAATAAATATGGTGGCCACAGCCGCCGCCTATAATGATGGACCAATCGCTTTCCGCTACCCGCGCGGCGAAGGCTTGGGACTTCCGCTTTCTGCTGAAGGTTCCGTTATAAAAATCGGCAAAGGCCGGATCATCCAAAAAGGAACAGACATTGCGCTTCTCTCCTACGGAACCCGTTTGGAAGAATGCCTCAAAGCAGCTCTCATTCTCGAACAAAAAGGCTATTCGGTAACCATCGCCGACGCCCGTTTTGCCAAACCACTGGATAAGGATATGATTTCCCGTCTGGTAAAAAATCATAAAACACTGGTGACCATCGAAGAAGGATCATCAGGTGGCTTCGGCGCAAATGTTCTTCAATTTCTTGCCAATGCAGGCTTACTGGATGGTGGAATAAAAATTCGCACACTCACCTTGCCGGATACATATCAAAACCACGACACACAAGACAACCAATATTGCGAAGCCAAATTAACCGCGCAAAACATTGCCACTTATATTCTGTAAAATCAGACCCGACGCAATAAACTTCAGGAATTGAGGAAAAATACCTCACATGGTACAGTTTTACCCAATGATTCGCTTAACTCTCAATGGAGAACATCATGAACTTTCCTGATGCCGTAAAATCCGGTTTTGAAAACTACGTCAATTTTGAAGACAGAGCCTCACGCTCCGAATTCTGGTGGTGGACACTTTTCTATATCATCACCTACGTAGCAGCCATTGCTATTGATATAACATTAAGCCTAGGATTCCTCTCTGTACTAATCAGCTTGACCTTCCTCGCTCCGAGCTTAGCAGTTGGAGCACGCCGTTTGCATGACATCAACAAAAGCGGCTGGTGGCAACTAATCTATTTTATTCCTCTACTCGGAATGATCGTCATGTTGATTTTCTTGGTTAAAAAAGGCAATCCGGAAGAAAACCGTTTCGGTAAACCCAGCATATAACCCCTTAATCTGAACACAAAAAAACCGGACTATTCAGTCCGGTTTTTAATATTGAGACCTAACGCCCTGCGGCGCGTTGAAGGATGGGAAGATCGTCCTCTTCAGGAGATATCTGTTCAGCCTTTTTCGCAGCTTTCGTGGGGGTGTCTACCGACTGCCCCCTATGCGACTTTTTTTCAGAGGAGGCTCCTTTGCCTCCTAGGGGGGTGATTTTACCATCAATCAAAGCACCGGATTCAACAGCCAGTTCTTTGTAGGAAATCGCACCGATGATCGAACCGGTCGAACGAACAGTCAAACGACCATCAACAGTCAAATCACCTTCGAATTTTCCGGCGATGGTTGCTTCAGAAATTTCAACAGTTCCGTAAAACATGCCGGTTTCGGCAATTTCAAGAATGCTAGCACCTTTAAGAGCCGCTTCAACAGTTCCTTCAACAACCAAAAGATCACAGGACTCGATTTCACCGGACATGGTGATCCCTTGACCAATAATCAAACGGCGGCTACCTGGCTCGGAAGAAGCAGAAGCCGAAGGGCTGGACGCTCCCATACCATAAGCACTTGGGTAAGCACTATAGGCCGGAGCAGCTGCGCGAGGCGCATTTGCTGAAGTTGCCGCAGCAGGTGCAGCAGCCGCAGGTGGTTGACCAGGCCGTTGGAACGGACTGGACGGAATATCAACAGAACGATCTGCTGGAGTATCGTTTGTTTCAGTGTTTTGTGGAGCCTGGCTCATATTTTCGTTTTCCCCTTGCTCGGAAGTTGGAGTATTTGGTGATGCAGGACGATGAAACATTTGGTTCAACTACCTTTCTAATTTTACTAGGTAACTGCCTGCAATCACTCGCAAAAACGTGTGAAAAACATACAGAAAACCTTGCTGACAGCCAAGACCCTAGCACGCGCGATAAAAGCTTCGCAAGAGATTTATATCGATTTTTTAAACTTTTTCCCAAAGCAATAACAGGACAAGAATTTTTATCACGCAGAATGAAAAAAATTATAGATCTGGGCGGCAAGAATTTTGGAGACGCCCTCGACTTTTGATAAATCTTCTAAGCTGGCATCTTCGACAGCCTTGGCCGATCCGAAATGTAAGAGCAACGCCTTCTTACGTTTTGCACCAATCCCCGACACCTGATCCAACCGACTCTTTAAAGCCGCCTTTTGACGCTTGGCGCGATGCGTTCCAATCGCAAATCTGTGTGCCTCATCCCGAAGACGCTGCAAATAATGCAAGACCGCATCATGGACAGGCAATTGAAACATTGCGCGGTCTCGCAGAAAGAACTTTTCACGACCAGCATTTCTTTTCTCCCCTTTGGCAATCCCAACAACGGTCAGATAATCGGACATACCCAATTCATCCAAAACCTCGAACACAGCACTCAATTGTCCCGCCCCACCGTCAATTAACAAAAGCGAAGGCCAATTTTTATCTTTAATATCAATGGAATCAATGTCTATTTTGCCAAATCGCCTTAACATGACTTCGCGCATCATGGCATAATCGTCTGACGCTCCGGCATCGCGGATATTAAAAGTCCGGTAAGCCTTCTTTTCAAATCCTTCGGGCGAAGCCACAACCATAACCCCGATCATATTGGTTCCTGAAATATGAGAGTTATCATAAATTTCAATCCGCTGTGGCACATCATCCAAACCGAACAAATCAACCATCTCTCTCAAAATTTTACGATCACTCCCCCTTTCTACCAGATGTCGCATCAACGCATCCCTAGCATTCCTCTCTGCCAATTCCATAAGGTCACTCGCCTCGCCTCGCCGCCCCGACTGAATTTTAAAATGATACGCATCTTCCAATAATCCAGCATCCTTGGGAGGAATATTCACCAGAACCCTCTGTGGGACGGGACGAGATTGGTAGAATTGCGCCAAAAATCCGGACAAAACCTCGCCGTCACTGACTTTTCCTTCCAGAGTCCAAAAAAACGGCTTATTCCCGTAACTTTGTCCGCCGCGATAAAAGAACACCTGAACACAAACACTCCCTTCACGCACAATTAACGCGACCACATCCACGTCCCCCAAAGACGCAGAATTCACCCCCTGCCTTGACTGAATTTGCGTCAACACCCTAATCCGGTCACGCAATTGTGCCGCCTGCTCATAAGCCTCTTCTGCACTGGCCTCCGCCATAGCCTGACGCAACCGCTCCTGCACGTCCCGCGACTTTCCTGACAAAAAATCCCGAGCATCCTTGACTTGAAAAGCATATTTTCCCTCATCGACCCTCCCGACACAAGGCGCACTGCATCTCTTGATGTGATATTGCAAACAAGGCGATTTGCGCGCCGCAAAATAAGAATCCGAACAATTCCGTAACATAAAGACCCGCTGCAAAAGCGATAACGTATCACTGACCGCGCCACCACTGGCAAATGGACCAAAATACGTTCCCTTGATCGTCGGCTTGCCACGAAACTTAATTAACTGCGGGAACACCTGATCGTCCGTCATCAGGATATAAGGAAAAGACTTATCATCCTTAAGTAAAACATTATATTTAGGATGCAACGTTTTGATTAAGCTAGCCTCAAGGAGTAAAGCTTCGGATTCAGTCTGGGTCTTGATAAACTCCATCCGCGCTGTTTGCGCAATCATGCGCTGCAACCGCTGGGGCAACAACATCGGGCGTGTATAGCTGGTCACACGCCGCTTTAACGCCTTGGCCTTCCCCACATAAAGAATCTCATCCAACTCATTCAACATACGGTAAACGCCCGGCCCATCCCCGATGTCCGAAGCACATTTTTTGATAATATCCGCCCCATCCCTCAACGAGGGCGGTATCCCGTCTTTATTCACAAAGAACCTCACACATCAGCACAAAGGGCACTAAACAAAAAGTGAATACGAAAAATATTGACACGCAGAGCCCCTTTCTTTATGTAACAATTGATAAGTATCAAGTATTGATATAAGAAATCTTCTGGGGATCGAGCATATCAATACTAAATCTATAGTCAAACAAATTAACCTTGGTGCAAGGAGCAAGGAACTCCGCAACGAGGACAACAGAAAATGGGAGAAAGAAATTATGACCAAAATAACCTTGAGAAACCATCTCGCAATCCCTCTTTACACGGGGGAACACCACACAACGGCCCAAGCCATTGAGCACTGTATCACTCACAACATTACTCTTGATGGCCTGAATATCTGCGGAACAGACCTGAGCCACGCCAATTTTGATGGCTGGTCAGTGAAAGGCGCAATATTCCGGCATTGCAACTTACAAGGAGCCAATATGTCTGAGATATATATGAAAAACTGTGATTTTTCAGACACAAATTTGGAAGATGCCTGCTTTTGCTACTCCGACCTGATGACCTGCATATTCACAAACGCTCACTTTGCTTCGACGGACTTCTCCGAAGCCAAATTGGATGGCAGCCAGTTTTCCGATCCTCCACCGAAAAATCTGAACCTGTCAAATTGCTATAGCACAAAAAACCTCCTCTATATTTCCACACGTAAAAATGTAGCATCAACACACCTAACGATTGAAATTTTAAACCTTAACAAGCTGATAATGTTCCTTAACAAAACAGGCAAGAGCAATATTATTACAATCCTAAAGTACGCAACTAAAATATGGCATACAAACGAAGATTTACACCCAAGAATTAACATAAGAGATTAATTTTTATTACACAAACCACACGTACAGGTAGTACATACTAAAGGTTAGTTTATAAAAATATTAACCGTCGTATGAGAAAATCAATCTTTAGAGATAAAGAATCTCGGCGGTCGAAATAACGCTTGATGATGGGGCACATCTTGGAAATTTATCTAAAGATAAAAAATTTAGGGGCATTATATATAGACATATCAACTATCAATGATACAAAACCATTGTTTTCTATCAATAAATGGGGTAAAGAAGTGATAGTCGATATACCATGGACAAGGGTCATTCTGACACCATGGGAAACATTGGCCAATGAAAAAAATATAACGGAAACCAGCAATGCCCCTCGACCCACAGAAAAACGCAATTTTTCTACGCCTCCTATCTCAACTAAAGGAAATTGATTCCGAATTTCCAATTCAGTACGCGATTTGTTTGGCAAAAATTGCACAAGATGAAGGCTGCTCTCTGACCTCACTGTCCGAAAGAACCGGACTTGCGCTTTCAACAATCTCAAGAATAGTCGGTGCTCTATCAAGCTATCGCCAAAAAGGCACTCCCTATGAATTGATTGAAATGCGGGTATCCGAAACCGAACGCCGCAAAAAAGAACTGTTCCTGACCGATAAAGGCCGCAAAACTCTCACCAATATATTATCAGTACTGGAATAACCTGACTCCAAATGAAAATTTGCTCTTGGCGCACAAGAATTTCGAGGTTATAGATATTTTCACAAAGCTGCGGGCGTGGCGAAATCGGTAGACGCAACGGACTTAAAATCCGTCGGATAGCAATATCCTTGGGGGTTCAAGTCCCCCCGCCCGCACCATATGAACACAGTACCCGCCCCCTAAGAACGTATGAGACTGGTTTTCTTGCATCAGGCAACATGAGGTCTTTCCAAGCGTGTTACAGCCTTGGCCAAGCGCATATATTATTTCTATCGTAAACTCTGATATGTAACTGATTCATCCTGCTAATAAGGGGCTGAGAGAAACTACTGTTTGTCAGCGCGACAAGGAAAGCATTGGGATCATAGGCCTCTCTCGCCCGTAACAAGTCTTCAATAACCCGATCATCTTGAATTTTATCGCGCCCGGAATGTTTGCATTGGAGAATAAATTTTTCTCCCGTTTCCCTGTGCTTTATTATGCCATCCGCGCCTTTATCCCAAGAGACATTTGTTGCTTCTGTAAGATATTCCACCTTTGCCTGAGAATCTTGATCGGTTTCTTGTGCGTTTTGATGAGGCATATGATCCAAAAAGGCTTACAAAGCTTGCAAGGATTGTCTCCGTTGCTGCTTCACATCACCGCTATGTCTGGATACACCCGTTTTATGATGGAAACGGACGTGTGGTCAGGTTGATGTCTTATGCGGCCTTAAAAGAAGCGAATGTGGGGAACGAATTGTGGTCGGTTGTGCGCCTTGGTTTTCCGATTGATGTTGTAGAGCGTTGGTTTCCGCTGCTTTATCCGGTGACTTGATTTCTTCGATATAGAAGGATGGTGTTTTATGAATCAATTTGAGCCTGATTTCTTTAAGCCTTATGACGATATTTTGAAGCCTGATGGTAGAAATGTTTTTGGGCATAGATACGTAGATGACGCACTCCAAAAACACTATTCGCTTATAGAAAAAGCCAATCTAAGTGGGAATCCCTCCCCCAAAATCTATCGATCAGATTGTTAAAGAGTTGAACACCTTATCTTAAAATCAGAATGTACCTTTCTTAAAATCAGAATGTACCTTCTCCATGGGATTTGATGCTCACGGCATGTGTTTTTCCATCGCATGACTTGATTAAATCGAAGACTTCTATTGTTGCCTTGTGCAAACTGTCATTCTCGGGTGATCGCAAAACAACAGACAGTCCAAGCTCGCCAGAGCGGAAATGCGGATAACTGCCAATCTCGACATCATCATAACAATCTTGAATCTTTGCCAATTTTTCAGCGATGGTACTTTCCATTAAATTACAAGTCACAGTATTAGAAAGAATGGGCACACCAAATTGCAATTCAGGAAGAATATGATCCAACATGGACTGCATAATCCGTGGAACTCCTGCCAGAACAAACACATTTTCAATCCGATAACCTGGCGCGCCAGACACAGGGTTTGGGACAAGAACAGCACCTGAAGGCACATGAGCCATTTTAAGACGCGCAGAAGTCAATTGATCTTGACTACCATAAAACTCCAACAATACATCTTTTGCTTTTGGATCAAGAACAATAGGGAGATTCAAAGCCTTGGCAACAGATTGAGTTGTAATATCATCATGGGTTGGGCCAATACCACCCGTGGTAAAAACATATTGGGCTTTACCCCTTAATTCGTGTAGTGCCTCGACAATGCGCTCTTCAATATCCGGCACAACCCGAACCTCCAAAAGGCGTATCCCCCTCTCTGCCAATTTATTGGCAATCCAAGGTGTGTTCGTGTCCTGAGTTCGTCCGGACAGGATTTCATTTCCAATAATTAACAAAACTGCGCTATGATTATCCGTCATTTGATTGCCAAACCAATTTGATTGGGTTAAGTCTATTTTTTAAAAGTACGTACACACAGGAGAAAGGTCAAGTGAGAGAACCTTTAACCAAGAACAATTTTTCGCAAGGAATCGAACTTCATAGCGAAGCTGACTTCAAAGGCATGAGAGCAGCAGGACAATTGGCTGCCGAAACGCTGGATATGATTACCGACCATGTTCAAGTCGGAGTAACCACCGAAGAACTCGACAAATTATGCCATGAATTTATCACCAAACATGGGGCAATACCAGCACCGCTCAACTATCGCGGCTTCCCGAAATCAATTTGCACCTCAATCAATCACGTTGTATGTCACGGCATCCCTGGCCCGAAAAAACTAATGAACGGGGACATTATAAACATAGATGTAACCGTCATTCTTGATGGATGGCACGGAGACACCAGCCGGATGTTTTTTGCCGGAACGCCAAACATCAAAGCCAAACGTCTGGTTGATGTCACCTACGACTCCATGATGGCAGGAATTGAAACGGTAAAACCCGGTGCAACATTGGGCGATATAGGCCGAGCCATTCAAACCTTGGCGGAAGGCGAACGGTTTTCTGTGGTGAGGGATTTCTGCGGCCACGGATTAGGGAAAACATTTCATGCCGAACCTCAAGTTTTGCATTACTACTCTACCGGATCAGACAACACGATTTTAGAGCCAGGAATGTTTTTCACCATCGAACCAATGATAAACACCGGAACGTTTGAAACAAAAATCTTACAAGACAACTGGACGGCCGTAACGCGTGACAAAGGCCTATCAGCGCAATTCGAACACTCACTAGCCGTAACAGAAACAGGATACGAGATTTTCACGCTCTCACCCAAAGGACTGCTGCGGCCACCTTATTGAGAAAATCTGTTATAAGATACGCTTTGCAAATTCACATGACGCATGGATGCCCGTGGCGCACCTCGATAAACACCTTGAGTACGAGAATCGACAGATTTCCCCAAAGACAAAACCAAAGCAACCTGATAACTATCAGGAAGCTCGATGGCTCGGGAAACCTGCCCTCGATCATAATTTCTAACCATTACAGACTCATAGCCGAGCATTTTAGCCTTGGATGCAATCATTCCACCCGCCATGCCCACCGCAAGCATGACCCGATCCCGCTGCAAATGTTTATCTCCCCTTAAGATAGAAAACATATCATCAAGGAAAACTTCACGATCTTCGAACTCGGCATCATCCCACAACCCGTCATGCCGCCTGCCCCAAGCATCAACATCCACGCAAAACACAGCCAAAGCCTCGCAGCTATGACTCAGGCAATCTGGATATATCATTGATTTAACAGGATTACTTGTAATAAAAACCATCCGCCAATTGGCAATATGATGATCAAAAGTTAAAGATGAAAGCTCCAAGCAAAGAGTTTTAAGATCATCATTTGATGTTTCCGGTCTGTGAATCCATCCCTCACTAAAAGGCGCGTCTCGTGACGATGTCATTTTTGTTCTCCCCACAACAATATAATAAAATAAAAGTACAAGCTGTAAGAAAAACTATATATGAATAGGCATAGTAAAAAAAAGCAAAAAACATCTTGTGGTGCACAAAAAAACAAATAAAACATATTGTTATGGAAGAAGCTTTAGAAATCACACAACAGCCACACTACACAGGACACAGAGATCGCTTGCGCGAACGCTTCCTGAAAGGTGGATCAAACGCGCTGGCAGACTACGAAATCCTCGAATTAATCTTATTTATGGCCATCCCGCGACGCGATGTAAAACCTCTGGCCAAATCACTCATGACCCACTTTGGAACTTTTGCGGCTATTTTCCATGCCACACCAGAAGAATTGAAAGCACAAGGCCTGAGCGATGCATCTATCTCTGCCCTCAAAATCATTCAGGCCTCTTCTTTCCATTTTATGAAACAGGATATATTGAAAAAACAAATTCTCAATTCATGGTCAAAATTATTGGATTACGTTCAAGCAACAATGGCTCTTGAAAAGAAAGAAAATTTCCGCCTGCTCTTCCTGAATAAAAAAAATGAACTCATTGCCGATGAAATCCAGCAATCAGGAACCGTAGATCACACACCGGCTTACCCACGTGAAATTGTCAAACGCGCCCTTGAACTCTCGGCAACAGCCATTATACTCGTCCACAACCACCCCAGCGGTGATCCAACACCCAGCCGCCCTGATATTGATATGACCGCACAAATTGTGGCCGCCGCAAAACCTCTGGGCATTGTCATTCACGACCATTTAATAGTATCAAGGAACGGAACAACCTCGATGCGCAACAAAGGATTATTACCATCATGATACCACGCTATACCCGACCTGACATGGCCGCCATCTGGGACGCAGACAATAAGTTCCGCATCATGCTCGAAGTCGAAACGCTGGCAGCCGAAGCCATGGAACAAACGGGCATAATTCCGCAAGGCGTATCCAAAGCCTTGCGCGAGCGTGGAAATTTCAACGCTAACCGCATTGATGAAATCGAACGCGAAGTCAAACATGATGTCATCGCTTTTTTGACCAATGTCACGGAATATGTCGGCGAAGAAGCCCGTTTCATGCACCAAGGCATGACCTCCTCCGATGTTCTCGACACAACATTTGCAGTCCAGTTGCAACAATCGGCAGACATTATGCTGGCTGATCTTGATAAACTTCTGGCAGCTCTTAAAAAACGCATCACTGAGCACAAAGACACATTGTGTATAGGCCGCAGCCACGGTATTCACGCTGAACCAACAACATTCGGCATTAAACTGGCAGGTCACTATGCCGCCTTTGCCCGTGCCAAAAAACGCCTCGAATACGCCCGCGAAGAAATTTCTGTTTGTGCCATCTCCGGCGCAATTGGAACATACGCCACGGTTGATCCAGCGATTGAATCCTATGTCGCAGAAAAATTGGGACTGACACCGGAAACAGTGTCAACCCAAGTCATTCCGCGCGACCGCCACGCTATGTTTTTCTCGGTCATGGGCGTAATAGCCTCCTCAATTGAAAATCTGGCGATTGAAATCCGTCACTTACAAAGAACAGAAGTCCGCGAAGTCGAAGAATTTTTCTCCAAAGGCCAAAAAGGCTCAAGCGCCATGCCGCATAAACGCAACCCGATCCTAACCGAAAATCTGACCGGTTTGGCTCGTGTTGTTCGCTCTTCCGTCATTCCTGCTCTGGAAAACGTAGCCCTGTGGCATGAACGCGATATTTCACACTCATCCGTTGAGCGCTTTATCGCACCGGATACATGCGTCGCGCTCGACTTTGCCTTAAACCGTATGGCCAATGTCATTGAAAATCTGTTGATCTATCCGGACAGAATGAAAACCAATCTGGAACGTATGGGCGGACTGGTTTTTTCCCAACGCACCCTTCTTGCTCTCACGCAGGCCGGAATTTCCCGTGAAGATTCCTACAGCATTGTTCAACGCAACGCGATGAAAGTCTGGGAATCAGACGGCAAAACAACCCTGCGCGAACTGCTCGAAAAAGACATCGATGTCACGGTAAAACTGGACAAAACCGCCCTCGATAAAATCTTTGATTACGCGGCCTACACCAAACACGCAGGAACAATTATCAATCGCGCCGTGAATTAAACCCTTTTAAAGAACCCTCACCATCTTCTCCGATGTTTTAAGAAAAACTAATGACCAATTGATCCTTCGGCAATCGGTTTAAAACGAACGATCAGATATGGTTTTTTCTCGGCTGTGTCTTTGCCTTGATTAAACACCGGATGCTCATTCAGACGTGAAATCGTGACATAAATATAACCGTCTGGAGCAAAAGAAAATCCATCTGCCCACTGCAACATCTCGCTTTGAATATAAGAAAGATATCGTCCGACAGACGTTATAACACCAATCTCGTTACGCCCGATCGAAGCCAGATAAACATTACCGGCAGAATCAACGGTCATCCCGTCACTTTCGGGTTTGTCACCAACCACTTCAATCCGCTTGATAACAGCCTCTTCCGATACACTCAAATCTGCCATTTTGGACAACGGCACACGGTACAGCTTCCCTGCTCCCATCGGCGCAAAATACAAATAATCCTGTAATACATCGATCGTAACGGCATTAAGACCTGCACGAACAGGAATCTCTTTACCGTCTTTTTCAATATTTAATACCTTACCGTGGATTTTTACTGCCGCCTCAGGAGGCATCAACCCGTCAAAATGCACAAAAGCACGACGCACCCAACCAGACCGCATATCAAGATCGATAATGGCGGGCTGCGCAGGCTTGGTCAGATCAGCTTGCCCCATATCGACAATATAGGCATGCCCTGTCTCCCAATCATACGCGAAATCGCGCAAATCCGTTTGCTCAGTGGTATAGTTACGGGGAATATAGCGCACTCCAGAAACCGCCTGCCCACGCAAATTAAACTCCAGAATTCGGGGTGCATGTTTTTCATCCCCCACATCCAGAACCAAGATAGTTCCATTAACATCGGCACGAAGACCCGCCACATTCACAAACCCAATCCCATCAGCTCCAGGCTCTGATCTTTCATTCCACTCTTTGTTCGGGAAAGGTTCGATAACACCTTCTTTATTAATCATCACAATTTTGGTTGAGGGCTGATCGAAAGGATGAAAGGAAACAACCACCTGTCCATCAACCGACACAGCAATATTCGCTGGTCGTTGCTCCAGTTCGGCAACGACTTCCAGTCTGGGGCCATCAATCAATTTTTCTGCCATAGCTTTAGGAATGCCAAAACTCCCGACAACCCATAAAACAAAAGCTAGAAACAAAAAAATGTGCATATCGACTCCCACTCGTAAATCATGATAATTGAACAACGATACAAAATTTAAACCGGACAAGCCAGCACGCCCCACAAAATAAACTCACTTTTCCTCATATTCGCAATTTCACTGGCCTGCTTCACCCGAACAGCACAAGCAGACTCTCAAGAAAACACGATCTATATCGTTATGCCGCAAGGTCAGATCAGCATCGAAATGAAACCCGATATTGCGCCAAAACATGTCGAACAAATCAAAACGCTGATACAACAAGGATTCTATGACAATATGGAATGGTTCAGAGTCATTGAAGGATTCATCGCTCAAACCGGATATCCGCTGGATGAAGCCAAAGGGGCAAATGGAAAATCGAAGTTACCTGACCTTCCCGACGAATTTTCAACATACCCATTCAAACGCGGCACGGTCGGAATGGGGAAATCTGACACACCAAACTCAGCTAACTCCCAGTTTTTCATCTGTCTGAGCGATGAAATGTGCAAAGATCTGACCGGACATTATACGGCTTGGGGGCAAGTCATCGATGGAATGGCAATTGTAGATAGCATAAAAGCAGGAACTCCACCGAAAAACCCTGATAAAACAGTGAAAATAGTTGCCTTTAAGGTTGCTAGACCATAATCTACACCGCAACAGATCGTATACATGAAAGGATTAACATGATGCGTTATTTATTATTATTACTCGGGAGCCTATGCCTTATGTCAGTATCACTATCAAATACAGCGAATGCCGACGATCTCAAAATCGATCCGGAAAACACAATCTATCTTGACCTAACCTATGGTCGCGTCGTTATCAAATTGATGCCGGATATAGCCCCACAACATGTCGAGAGAATTAAAACTCTGACTAGGGAAGGGTTTTACAACGGTTTAAAATTCCACCGCGTGATTGACGGCTTTATGGCGCAAACAGGTGACCCGACAGGAACAGGAACCAGCGGATCAAGCTATCCTGATCTTCCGGCAGAATTCAACAGCACCAATTTCGGACGCGGAACAATTGGCATGGCCAGATCATCCGAACCGAATTCAGCCAACTCACAATTTTTCATCTGTTTTGATGATTGCAGCTTCCTCAACAAACAATACACGGTTTGGGGACAAGTGATGGAAGGTATGCAATTTGTTGACCAGATCAAACGCGGAGAACCACCGTCAAACCCTGACATCATTGTGAAAATGACTCTCGCGACAGACGAAGCCGCTCCAGCTCCAGCAGCCCCAACCCCAGATGAACCCGTTGATGCTCCAGCCGCTGAATAATTACAATTAAAATAAAGGAATTAGATGAAATGGGCTGGACAACAGCCCATTTTATTTTAAGTGTAGAACAGAAAACAGCATAAGGATTAAAACATGAAATTCTCGAAAATCGGAACAACAGGACTGGACATCTCCCGCGTTTGCCTTGGCACGATGACATGGGGACAACAAAATTCCGAAGATCAGGCTCATCAACAAATGGATTATGCCCTTGATAAAGGAATAAACTTTTTTGATACAGCCGAACTTTACGCCGTACCCACCAGCGCAGCAACCCAAGGCAAGACCGAAGAATTTATCGGTACATGGTTTCAAAAAAACAGTAACCGCAAAGATATTATTCTGGCCTCAAAAGTTGCAGGCCCCGGAATTCCGTGGATCAGAAACGCCAGCCCCCTGACAGGGAAATCTGTATCAGAAGCCATCGAAGGCTCACTCAAACGCCTACAGACAGATTATATTGATCTTTACCAGCTACACTGGCCCAACCGCCCTTTCCCACATTTCGGTCAAAATAGAGCAGGCTTGATTGACTTTGCCAAAGAAGACTCAAAGCAGATCGAAGACAATCTTCTCGACATTCTCGAAGCTTTGGGAAAAATCGTCAAAGATGGAAAAGTCCGTTTTATTGGCCTGTCGGATGACAGCGCATGGGGTATCATGAAATATTTGCAATTAGCAGATCAAAAATCCCTGCCTCGCATACAATCCATCCAGAATGAATTTTCACTTCTGAACCGCAGCGATGACCCTTACGTTGCCGAAGTCTGCGTCCGTGAAAACGTGTCCTACCTGCCGTGGTCACCTTTGGCAACAGGCATGCTCAGCGGCAAATACCAGAATGGACAAATCCCCGAAGGTTCACGTTGGCACACAGAAAAACAACTTCGTGATGAATTCGATTCCTTCAGAAAAACTCCCGTAGCCTTATCCGCAGTTGGCGAATACATGTCTATCGCCGCCAAGCACAACCTCAGCGTCACTCAAATGGCTCTGAAATTTGTGGACATGCAAAATTTCGTGACATCGACCATCATTGGAGCGACCTCAATGGAACAACTCAAATCCAACATTGATGCTTTTAATATCACACTCACAGATGAGGTTATAAAAGAGATCGAAAGCGTGTATAGAAAATATCCGATTGTCTATTAGGCAGAAAAACTCCACGCCAATAATCCAAGCACAATAAACAAAAAGACCCAGACAAACCCCATAATGCCCAAATAAATGGCTTGCCGCAAATGACGGCACTCGACACGTGCAGTACTCTTGGACGACCCAACCCATGACCGTTTCAAAACACTCCCACTAATATCTTCAACAGGACCTCCCAACGAAACGCCCAAAGCATAAGCAATTGCAGTCACCGCCAATCCACCTTCGGCATAAGGAGCGTGACCTTTACCGCTCAACAATCCTCTGATTGTGCGCGTCATACCGGCAGCAGGAGTCGCCAATGCCGCCAAAGCAATCAACACCGAAGATAAGATTTGCGGAACAATACCAAACGCAGTTTCAAGTTTAAGTGCCAACGTTCCAATTCCTTTGGCAAACCCGTCTTTGGATAAACTCCAACAGGCAGCAGCAATACCACAATAAATATAGGCCGCAGGCAACCCGCCAATCAGAAACCAGAAAATAGGAGCAACCAACCCTTTGTCAAAAGACGTCGCGACCAAACCAATGCCGACACGAATAATGCCGTGATCGTCTGTTGAATTCAAATCAGTACGCGTAGACACCGCAATTTGATAATAGCTTCCTTTGGTCAATCCATTTTTCCCGCGCAACGCATGATGCAATTTCACCAAAGACGCCCAAACAGTTCCTCCGCTCAAGGTTAAAGACAACAATAACGGAGTCATCAATCCTGAAAAACCGATCCGCCGCTCAACCAACAACGCCACTGCGGCAATAATTCCGGTAATCAAAAGATAAAGTGTCAATAAAATCGCACCGCGAAAATGAAGCGAAGCCATGGAACGATTACGATTATATGTTCTTGCTACCAAACCACCGCAAATCTTATCCAAAAGGCTCCATAACAACGGATTAGCATTCCCCCAGACAGGCCCCACCATCATTCCGATCAAGGAAACCATAATCAACGCGATTGCAACCGCGCTCAATCGATCTGAAGAAAAAATATGAAAAACAAAAAGATCGAACATGAGCCGATGACCAACGCTAAAAAATAGGATACAATAAGTTTTCAAACATGGGGCATTTGAGAAAAATCGTCCCGAATATTATCCTGAGTCCAAAAACTTCTAATTGTATATTAACACATTTGACCTAAATTTGGTATCACGCAAACATAATGAATGGTTAGGATATAAAGTGCTTTATCACTTATACGACATGCAACATGCAATACTAACTCCAGCCAGAATGGGCGCAGAAGCCATTAAAACAGCTTTTCAAAGCCCCATGAACCCCGCATCCTACACCCATATGGGACGGACAATCTCGGCAGGAGCAGAATTATTCGAACGCGTAACCCGTCGTTTTGGCAAACCGTCCTTTGACTTACCCCATACAACGATTGCAGGAAAACCAGTCCTGATTACCGAAGAATTCATCGTTGAAAAACCGTTTTGTAACCTGCTGCATTTTAAACGCGACACCAAACGCAAAGATCCAAAAGTTCTGATCGTGGCTCCAATGTCAGGTCATTTTGCAACCCTGCTACGCGGAACAGTCGAAGCCCTTCTCCCTCACCACGATGTTTATATCACCGACTGGATTGATACACGGATGATCCCGTTATCCGAAGGCCAATTCAATCTGGATGATTACATCAATTATGTCCGCCAGTTTTTAAGCTTGCTCGGCCCCAAGACATCTGTCATTGCAGTTTGCCAACCGGCTGTCCCTGTTTTGGCGGCAGTCTCCCTGATGGCGGCAGAAAACGACCCGAACCAACCACTGGGAATGATTCTGATGGGCGGGCCTATTGATACACGGATTTCAAAAACCCAAGTGACCCAAACTGCCGAAGAACGCCCTCTATCATGGTTTAAAAAATCGGTTATATCCTCTGTACCATTTTACTACCCAGGCGCTTACCGCAAAGTTTACCCGGGCTTTATCCAGCTCAGCGGCTTTATGTCGATGAATTTGGATCGTCACGTCGGACAACACATGAACTTCTTTAAACATCTGGTGACAGGAGATGGAGATTCAGCAGAATCCCACCGTAAATTCTACAACGAATATAATGCGGTCATGGATTTACCGGCTGAATTTTACTTGCAAACAGTTGATGTTGTTTTCCAACGTCACCTCCTTCCCAAAGGCCTGATGAAGTGGCGCGATCCATTGACCGATCATCTGTATGATGTCTTGCCGAACAAAATAAAACAAACAGCCCTTCTCACCATCGAAGGCGAACTGGATGATATTTCAGCCCGTGGCCAAACCACAGCAGCCCATGATCTGTGTTACTCATTGGCACAATCAAAACAATTTCACCATTTCCAACTGGGCTGCGGACATTACGGAATTTTCAACGGCAGCAAATGGAAAACCCAGATTATGCCGAGAATCAGAAACTTCATCCGCAAACTGGACAAAGATTGCTCCCCAATTCCTGAGGAAGATCTAAAAGAAATTCCTGATTTGGCAGCCGAACGGTATGACCGCGATCAACACGGCATTGTGGCAATCCGCCGCTGGCTGAAAGAACGCGATATCAGAATTCAAAAAGACCGGATTACCAACTGATTTAATCCATTCAGGATTTTCAATAAAAATTGACTTGATCTTTCACAAATCTAGTTCACAATAAGCAAATGGTTGACTTCGCTGCCATCTCTCCGCATCTGAACATCCGTATTTCTCCGAAAGCCAAAAGACTTGCTTTACGGTTGGATTCTCACGCCGGATGCATCAACCTTGTGATTCCGCATAAATCGAGCATGAAAAAAGCTTATGAATTTGCACAACTGAACCAAAGCTGGATTATCGATAAAATCGGTTCACTCCCGAGCCCTGTCCCGTTTATTGACGAGCAAACCCTCACGCTCATGGGAAAAGAACATAAGATTAAAATAGAAATCTGCGACAGAAAATATACTGAAATCAAAGTGATAGACGGGAAAATTAGAGTAAAAACACAACTTGACGATCCATCCTCGCGCATCTCAAGATTTTTAAGAAAACTGGCAGAAACAGAACTCAAGAAAATTGCCGACCAAAAAGCAGCTATTTTGGAACGCAAGCTCACCGGATTTTGTGTCAGAGATATGAAAAGTCGATGGGGGAGCTGTTCAACCGATGGCCGCATGACTTTGTCATGGCGGCTTATTTTTGCTCCTTATCACGCAATGGACTACGTGGTCTCACACGAAACAGCACACCTAATTCATGCCAATCACGGTAAAAAATTCTGGGAACTCTGCTCCAGCTTATCCACAGACTACTCCACAGGAAAAGAATGGATGCGCCTCAATGGCGTCAATCTGGGTAAATACGGGAAATCCCCATCTCATCTTCAAAAAAATCCTGAAGAATGATCTGGGCGGCCATTTTATCCACAACCCTACCACGCTTGACGCGTGACGCATCTGCCGCCCCGATCATAAAATCCTGAGCTTTGCGCGTAGAAAACCGCTCGTCATAAAACGTTACAGGAACATCAGGGATCAATTTTAAAAGTTCCAACATCACATCCCGCACCCCCTGACAGCGTGAACCGACCGTCCCGTCTGTATTTAAAGGCCAACCAACCACCAGGCCGGCACACCCATATTCCGACATAAACTCCGTCAACTGCACTGAATCAACAGCCATTTTTTTCCGCTGAATAACCTTAAGCGGCGTAGAAATTCCGGCAGGCAAAGCCCCGAAGGCAACCCCGATGGTTTTGGTACCGACATCCAGCCCCAACAAACGACAATCATGGGGAATCAATATCTTAAAATCTTCGAGTGTAACAATGCCCATTATTCTTGCAGCGCATTCATTTGAATGTTAAGTCTTCAGTATTAATATATAAGAGAGAGCCTATGTCCATTGATAAATCAACCGTATCAAAAATTGCCAATCTAGCCCGTATCAAGGTCACAGAAGAAGACCTTGAATACTACGCTCCCCAGCTCCAGAATATCCTGTCTTGGGCAGAACAGCTTCAAGAAGTTGACACCACAGGCGTAGAACCTCTGGCAAATGTTTCTGAAATCAATCTGACCTTGCGCGAAGACAAAATCACAGACGGACAGAAAAGGGATGAGATTTTGAAAAACGCGCCTGAAACTGTTGAAGGTTTCTACGTTGTCACCAAAATTGTTGAATAATCCGGACAAATAAAGAGTTAAAAAATGACCAGTAAATTGATCTCCCTTACAATCACTCAAGCCCTGACCGGCCTCAAAAATAAAGACTTCAGTGCCACCGAATTGGTCAAAGACCATATCGCACAAATGGAATCATGCCGCAATTTAAATGCCATGATTACCGAATTGCCCGAACAGGCTTTGGCAAGCGCAGCCCAATCCGATGCACGCATCGCCAAAGGTGAAATGCGCCCCCTGGAAGGTATTCCGATCGCCATGAAAGATCTGTTTTGCACCAAAGATATTCGTACAACCGCCGCCAGTCATATTCTTGGAAATTTTATTCCGCCTTATGAATCAACCGTCAGCCAAAAATTGATCGATGCAGGAACAATCTCGGTTGGAAAAACCAATCTGGACGAATTCGCTATGGGTGGATCAAATACCACCAGCTATTACGGAGCAGTTGAAAGCCCATGGAAAAGCAAAACACATCCTGACAAAAAACTCGTCCCCGGTGGATCATCGGGCGGGTCAGCCGCAGCCGTATCCTCCGGCATGGCCATGGCCGCAACCGGAACAGACACAGGCGGATCAACTCGCCAACCCGCCAGCTTTTGCGGCATTGTCGGTGTTAAACCAACCTATGGTCGCTGTTCTCGCTGGGGAATTATCGCGTTTGCGTCCTCACTAGATCAAGCCGGAGCATTCGCCCGCAATGTCGAAGATTCAGCCCTGATGATAAAAGCCATGGCCGGACACGATGCAAAAGACTCAACATCGGCCAACAAAGACGTACCGAATTTTTCAGCATTGATGAAACAAGACATTAAAGGCCTGCGCATTGGTATTCCGAAAGAATATCGCGTGGACGGTATGCCGCAAGACATTATCGACATCTGGGAAAAGGGTGCAGCCATGCTCAAGGCAGCTGGCGCAGAAATCATCGACATTTCCCTGCCTCACACCAAATACGCTGTTCCAACCTACTACATCGTTGCCCCTGCCGAAGCTTCCTCGAACCTCGCACGGTATGACGGCGTTCGTTATGGATTGCGTGTTGAAGGAAAAGACCTGCAAGATATGTACGAACAAACCCGTGCCGAAGGCTTTGGCGCAGAAGTCAAACGCCGCATCATGATCGGAACCTATTGCCTGTCCGCAGGATACTATGACGCATACTACACCAAGGCACAAAAAATCCGCCGCCTGATCTCGAATGACTTTGCCGCCGCTTTTGAAAAATGCGATGCTATTCTGACACCAACAGCACCATCTTCGGCGTTTGCAATTGGCGAAAATTCGGACGACCCGATCAAAATGTATCTGGGCGATGTTTTTACAATTCCTGCTTCTCTGGCTGGCCTGCCCGGAATTTCTGTTCCTGCAGCATTAGATGACCAAGGCCTTCCATTGGGGCTGCAAATTATCGGCCGCGCATGGGATGAAGCAACTATGTTCCGCACCGCCTTTGCGCTGGAACAAGCCATTGCCTTTTCGGCACAACCGGACTTAATGAAATCTGCTGCCTAAACCTTGAAACAAGGAACATGGAAATGAAGCACTTGCTCTTTATACTCACTCTCGGATTCATTGCCCTGATCTGTGTCTCTTCTACAGCACAAGCTCAAGATGCATTGTCTCCACAAAACTACAAAAAATTCAAACCGGTCTATAACCCGCAAGCCGCAAAAGACATCACATCAAATATTTTACCGATTTTAAAAAACGAAGTTTTAAAATCCACCCCGAACGGCACGATATCAAATGAAATAATTGAAAAAATCTATGATCAATGCCTGTCAAAAGTTCCTCCGCATTTTACACCTGATGCCCATCAATATTATTGCTCTTGCACCGCCGCCGGAACATCGGCTGCCATTAAAACGGATGAGTTGAAGGAACTTCAGTCAAAGAAAAACTGGAAACTCGGAAACAAGACATTTGAAAAATACGTACACGAAGTAGTCATGCCATGTATCGACATCCCCATCGACGACATGGAATATATGTCCTGCATCCTCAACCGCAGCCACGACTGGCGCGTTGATCGTATTCCGCAATACTGCAAATGCATCAGCCACGCTGCAAAAAACCACGTCATTGAAATGGGCGAAACAGAAATGATGGTTGAATGGGGTAACCCGTTAAAAAATTATATGTCTCCACTTGATGCATTATGGTACAGCGACACTTACAACCGCTACAAACGACAATACAGCGAACAATGCTTGGGGAGTTACATGACAAAAGACCCTCTCGGCAGAAACTAATAAGATCATCCCAAAAAGGAACAATAATCATGAATATCAAATATAGCGTATTGGCAATTTTACTGTCAGCCATGATTACTTCATCTTCTGCCTCGGCACAAACACCGATCACGACAGAAATGACCCAAAAATATTATGAGCAATGTTTGGTCAATTCCAAGACCGAAGGAACAATGACAGATCAATCCCGTCAAACGTATTGCGCATGCACCGCAGAAAATATGAAAAAAAATATGGTTATTGAAGACCTTCAAGCCATGCAGGGACAAGATCAAGCCGCACGGGATGCCATCAACAAAGTTCTGATCGATGTCAACGGCCCTTGCATGCACGTCCCGCTTCATGACAAGGTCTACACAAAATGTATGACCGACGTAAACAAAACATCGATTTGCCAATGCCTTTCAAAAGGCATTTCGGAATATCTTTCAAAACAATCCCAAACATTGCTGAAAGATATACTGGCAAAAAATCCAAACATATATGACCCGATGGGCGCATTAATGGATACACAAGAATATAAAACAACCGAAAAAAGAATTGCCCTATCCTGTGCAACAGGCTCAGCCTACTAATTTAATAGACTAAAGGAACAGCAAAAATGTCATTCATCATCAAAGGCGAAACCGGAGACTGGGAAATTGTAATTGGACTGGAAGTCCACGCCCAGATCACAGCGAAGTCAAAATTATTCTCTGGCGCAGCCACAGATTTCGGCTCTGCTCCGAATACCCAAGTCTCGCTTGTGGATGCGGCAATGCCCGGAATGCTCCCTGTTCTCAACGGTCATTGCGTTGAACAAGCCGTCCGTACGGGTCTGGGATTAAATGCACAAATCAATTTGCATTCGGTATTTGAACGTAAAAACTACTTTTACCCTGATCTGCCACAAGGCTACCAGATTTCACAATTCCTGCACCCGATCGTCGGCAAAGGCATTGTCGAGATTGATCTGCCAAACGGAGAAACAAAAGAAATCGGCATTACCCGCTTACACATGGAACAAGACGCCGGAAAATCCATTCACGACCAACATCCGACCAAGAGCTTTGTTGACCTCAACCGCTCCGGCTGCGCCTTGATGGAAATTGTCTCTGAACCCGACCTGCGCAGCCCCGAAGAAGCCTGCGCCTATCTGGCAAAACTACGCATGATTTTGCGCTATCTCGAGACCTGCGACGGCAATTTGGAAGAAGGCTCGATGCGTGCCGATGTCAACATCTCGGTACGTAAATCAGGTGATGAACTGGGAACACGCTGCGAGATTAAAAACGTCAACTCGATCAAGGCCGTTCAAATGGCCATCGAATATGAATCAGCCCGCCAAGTCGAACTGATTGAAAACGGCGGAACCGTCAAACAGGAAACACGTCTGTGGGATCCTGTAAAAAATGAAACGCGTTCGATGCGTTCAAAAGAAGAAGCTCACGACTACCGCTATTTTCCTGATCCTGATTTGTTACCATTGGTGATCGAACAAAACTTCGTTGACCAGATCAAACAAACTCTGCCTGAATTGCCGGATCAAAAGAAACACCGTTTCATGGACAGCTATGGCCTCGGCATCTATGACTCATCTGTTCTCATCATGGAACGCTCCCGTGCAGATTTTTATGAACAAGCAGCCCAAGGTCATGACCCGAAAATAACAGCCAACTGGGTCATAAACGAATTGCTGGGTGGCCTGAATAAAGACGGAAAAACGCTGGAACACAGCCCAATATCTGCCAAACAACTCGGTGAATTGGTGGGGCTGATTTCGGACAAAACAATTTCCGGTAAAATCGCCAAGGATGTTTTTGCTGAAATGATGATCTCGGGAAAAGACCCTGCAAAAATCGTCGAAGAAAAAGGATTGAAACAAGTCACAGACACAGGCGCGATTGAAAAAATCGTTGACGAAGTCATCGCTGAAAATCCTGATAACGTCGCAGCCTATAAAGGCGGTAAAGACAAACTCTTCGGCTTCTTTGTCGGTCAGGTTCTCAAAAAATCGGGCGGCAAAGCCAATCCGGATATGGTCAACGACTTGTTGAAACAAAAACTATTATAGGATTGAAAAACCATGACCACCCGTTACGAATATAAAACCGTAATTTATAAAGAAAACCTTATCGGCTCTCTGCTTCTTGGGGAATCTAAAGTCAATCCCGAACGCATGACAGAAATGCTCAATGAATTTGGTCGCAAAGGCTGGCGGGTCGTAACGATGGAACGTGAAAACCGCCGCTCCTTGCTGTTCTTCAACCGAGAAGCCTTCCTGATTGTTATGGAACGCGTTATTTCGGCTTGAAAAATATTCTGTTCAAACATGAAAATTTATCAGTCCTGCGCGGAGACCTGATCCGTGGCGGACTCAAAAAACTACCACTGCTCCAATTTCTCCCCCGACAACATCACACGCATTTTGCCTATGCCGGAACAGTTTTTGGATCAGGAGCATGGGCACTTGCCACGGCCTGTGAAGAACTCGGACTAAAATGCTCGCTTTACATCGCACGCTCTCAACACACCCCCGATTGGATCAACGACCTCAACCCGAACCATACTGACTTAATCTGGTGCACCCCAAAACCAGTAGAACAGATCAAATCGGATGTTGAGAAAAATCGCTCCGACCTCTGCATGCTTCCTCTTGGATTTGATAGCCCTGCCTTCATTACATATATGGCAAACATTCTAAAAGAAACCATATCAACCAACAAACCTCCCTCGCAAATCTGGATCTCGGCCTTAAGCGGCGTTCTGGCACGATCGGCATGTCTAGCATTTCCCGAAACAGACATTATCGCCGTCTCGCCCGTCAAACATGTCGGAAATTGTGCCCATGCCAAAATCATCCATGCGCCCGAAAAATTCCATCACGCAGCGATCACACCACCGCCATATCCTTCCTGTCCGTATAGCTGCGCCAAAATCTGGCAATTCGCCAATTTACACGCAGTCCCAGAGTCCTATATTATCAACATCGGTTACAAATAAGGATTTCAAATGCCCAACACAGCCACACTGCATCGTGTTTTTAAAGCCCCACCCGAACGCGTCTACCGTGCCTTCACCGACCCCGCCGCCATTGCACGTTGGATGCCACCAAACGGCTGGATTGGCAAAGTCTTCCACATGGATATCAAAATCGGCGGCACATTCAAAATGTCCTTCACCAACTTCTCGAACGGTATGGAACATAATTTTGGTGGCACATATCTGGAAATCACCCCGAATGAACGCCTGCACTATACGGATGAATTCGAAGACCCAAACATCACCGGAACAATCACGGTCACGGTCACATTTAAAAAAGTTTCGGTTGGTACAGAATTAACCATCATTCAAGACGGACTGCCCGACATCATCCCGCTGGAAGCCTGTTACCTCGGCTGGCAAGAATCCCTTGCCCAACTCACCAACCTTGTCGAACCGGAAACCCCGTCCCGATAACCTGAAAACCGCTATTTTCTAAGGAATAGCAATGAATATAGGACATTAAATATTTCGTTATTGATTTTTACCGGATTTGCCCGTAAAAAGTCTGTCTCGAAAGAGACTATATAAACTTGATAAAGATCAGTGGCTGCCCGCGCAAATGCGCACACCTGAAAACTACGAGGCCACTGTGATAATACAGGACTATATAATACGGATCGGTGGCCGAGAGGCTTAAGGCAACGGTTTGCTAAATCGTCGTACTGGGTAACTAGTACCGAGGGTTCGAATCCCTCCCGATCCGCCATTTCCTTTATTTCTCACGTTCACCATCATTCATACACGATCACAAATCCCTTGTAAACAAAGACCTTCATAACCGTCATTGCCTTGCATCGTTCGGGAGCGATTATTTACATTCTCAAAAAATGGGGGCATAATTGGGGTCATATTCAATATCCCCTTGCCGGAGATGCCCCCAATGAAGCTAACTGATATTAAATGCAAAGCTGCTAAACCCCTAGAAAAACCTTGGAAAATTTCCGATGGCGGGGGCATGTATCTTGAGGTTATGCCGAACGGGTCAAAATACTGGCGCATGAAATACCGTTTTCAGGGGAAAGAGAAACGCCTTGCCTTGGGTGTTTACCCTGAAACGTCCCTAGCTGAAGCCCGCGACCGGAGAGATAAAGCCCGCAAACAGCTACAAGACGGCATTGATCCCTCCTTCCAGAAACAAGAAGACAAACGCCTTGCCCGCCTGAATTCTTCCCAGACTTTCGAGGCCGTTGCCCGCGAATGGCATGAGCATAGCAAGGCACGATGGAGTGACGGTTACGCGATTGAACTCCTGAACAGGTTGGAACGCGATATTTTTCCAGAATTTGGCTCACGACCAATAACCGATATAGCCGCTCCCCATATCCTGCAAGTCATGAGAAAGATAGAATCACGGGGCGCACACGAAATTGCCCGCCGTGCCTTACAATCTTGCGGGCAGGTTTTCCGTTATGCAGTTGTAACAGGCCGGATTGAGAGTGACCCGACCCGCGACTTGAAAGGCGCACTGAAACCGTTCAAGAAAGGCCATTATGCCGCTCTGGAATCGAAAGAGCTGCCGGACTTCCTTTCGACGTTGAACCATAACGAGGCTCGTCTATACCCACAGACACGCCATGCCCTGCGCTTGCTGATGCTGACGTTTGTTCGCACCTCCGAATTGATTAACGCCACATGGGATGAATTCAATTTTGAAGCCAAGCAATGGAACATCCCCGCCAAACGCATGAAAATGCGCAAGCCGCATGTTGTCCCGCTTTCTAAACAGGCTCTGACCGTTCTCAAGGCGCAAAAGGAACTCACCGGACACTGGCAATGGGTTTTTCCGAATCTTGTCCGCCCACAAAAACCCATGAGCAATAACACTGTTTTAATGGCCTTGAAGCGTATGGGGTACAAAGGACGCATGACAGGCCACGGATTCCGTGCGCTGGCCATGTCCACAATCAAAGAATCTCTAGGCTATCGGCACGAGGTTGTGGATCGGCAACTGGCTCATGCGCCCCAGAACAAGGTGGATGCCGCCTATGATCGCGCAGCCTTTCTGACAGAGCGCAAAAAGATGATGCAACAATGGGCGGATTATCTTGATGCTGTGAATTCTCAAGGAAAAGTGATTGTCGGGACATTCAAAAAACGGGCATAATCAATTCGCACGGCTAGGCTGATCCCCGAATGCAGGACACCGTATCCTGCCGCCGTGCATTTTCTTTTACGGGCAACCTGACGGGGGGTATGTATGACAAATGAGTTGCAAGAAAGTGAACGTGGAAGACAAGAAGCGCAAGACATACTGGATAGCTATGTGCAAATGCGAGCTTCGTCTCCCTATTTAACCATCCCTGACATTCTGCCCAAGCCGCCCGAGTGGGAAAAACGTGCAAAGCCCGCCGATAGCTTTCCTCATATCTTGCCATTGGCTGCCGCTATTCAAGAATGCGGGTGCGCCTTATTCCCCGATCTTTGGCAAGAAAGAGACTGGTATTCTCGCCAAAAAGATCAACAAGATCGCTGGAATGATCGGGAGAATAATGCTTATGGCCTACGGCTGGCGGCTGTAAAAGACACAAAAGGAGGTCGTAAATTCGGAGCAGATTTCTCAAATGATCCAGAACAAGAACAACTCGCGTATGATCGAAAACTTGAGGTCTATAAGAACCTGATTAGCTGGCTGAATGCCGAACAAATTGATTGTTTTACTCTGGATAAGGACGGAAACAGGGTGGATGTTCCTGTCGGAATCTGGCTCACAGATCGCGCCCATAGCCTGTTTGATAGCGGACGTATATCGGGGGACATCATCGCTCCTGATCGCGTTTATGAAACTGATCTTGAAGCGGTCTGGCTTGATCGAGCGCAATTCAACAAACATCGCAAAAACGCTACCACGCCTCGCAGCAACAAAAGAGCGGCACCCATTTCTGAAGCGGCACTAGTAGCTGCCTATAATAATCATGTGAATGAACATGAAAAAAACGTAACAATCCCAACATGGAAACAGGATCAAGAGGCGATGGAACAAGCCTTAGGCAAAAAACCGACCGATTCAAGAATTAAACAAATTAGACGCACCCATGCTCCCGAACACTGGAAACAACAGGGAAGACGAAAGACAAAATAATTTGTTTGGATTATTTTGCTCAAACAAATTTCTCAAACAAATAAACAATTTTTGAGATTACTCCCTCTCCTGTCATCCTTTCATCGTTGACGAATAACAACGAACACAAGGATGAACATGACACAATTATCATACACGATTGACCAAGCCGCGAATGTGACAGGACTCGGCAAGACCAAGCTTTATGAAGAGATCAATCGGGGGCGTTTGCGGGCTGTGAAGGCTGGCAAGCGCACACTGATCCCTCATGCAGCCATTCAGGACTGGTTACAAAGCCTTGATGCTTATCCAGCCTCGCAAGCCTCTACAGCGCCAGCGGGGCAATAATGCGAGACTCTTTTCCTTTCCCCACCCCACGTTTGCATGGATGGAATTCTTTTCCTTCCTCGAACCTCTGCCTGCGGGCAAAAGAAACGGGGCGGATTTTTGGGACAAAAGTGGGACAGCGGGACGGTTCTGGGACACCTTTGGGACACCTAAACCCTATGAAATCCAAGGCTTACAGGCCAAGTGTCCCAAATGTCCCATGTTTTTTGCCTCTCAATGCAGAATCATGTGCGCGTGTGCGCGCATGTGTATGTATATGCACAGTGTTCCATATGGGACACATACCTATATATAATAAAAATATATATTTATTTCATATAGATACACCCCAAAACAGGTGTCCCAGACCTGTCCCAAAAGCGCCACAAATGTCCCATAGTTATAAAAAACTACCCGTATATTCCGGTGCTGCTCAATCATCGGAACAGCTTCAAAATCAGGTCTTTTATCTGCCTGTTTATCGAAATCAATGGACAAGCAGAAAAGCCGATTACCTCAAAAATCCGCACGTAAAACAATGTCACAGCCACACGGTCGGGAGGATCAAGAATGGATGATCTTGAACAAATGCGCAAAACAGCGGATGCCACCACGCGAAAAGAATCTGTTCAACCAGACAATAAAGTGCATAAGGCACAAAAAACAAGAAAACGGAAAACGCTTGAAAATTATGCATTGCCGGACTCATGCCCTGTCTCTCCGATTGGAACGAATAACGGCATTTATTTTTATCTGGATGCCAATAAACAGTTTCGTTCTTTGGCAGCTGGAAAACACAACCGCCTAGAAATCATGGCTTTATTCGGAGACAAGGCTAGTTTTCTTTCAGATTACTGGCCGCGCCGTGACAAAAACGGTGATATTGAAGGTTGGCGGCCTGAACTTGCTGCGCAAGCCTTGATGGAAGCCTGCGCCGCCAAGGGAATTGTAGATCTATCCGCAACCATTCGTGGTACGGGATGTTGGCAGGATGAAAATGGCAATCTGGTAATGCATTGCGGAGAGGTTGTTTATTTTGGCTGTGCAATTTTACCTGCTGGGGAATGTGGTAGCTTTGTATATCCCGCCGCCTCGCCAAAACCTAAACCGGATTTTGAATCAGACCATGGAATTGAATTTGGCCGAGATATTCTTTCCTTTATTCAATCTTGGAAGTGGTCGCGTCCGGATATTGATCCTACCTTGCTGCTTGGCTGGATCGGGGCAGCTATTTTAGGCGGCGCGCTTGATTGGCGGCCTATTCTCTGGATCACAGGTGACAAAGGCACAGGCAAATCAACCTTGCTTACAAAGCTGATCCAGCCTGTTCTTGGGGCGAATGGTGCAATCTATGCATCCGATGCCTCGGCGGCTGGCCTCTGGCAATCTGTCGGGCATTCTTCCTTGCCAATCATTCTGGATGAACAGGAATCCGAAGAGGACAACCGCAAAGGCAATAACCTGATTAAACTTGCACGACATGCCGCATCGGGTGGGTCTGTTTTGCGCGGTGGGTCAGATCACAGGTCAGCTGATTTTACTGTGCGCTCTGCATTTTTATTTTCTTCAATCCTGATTCCTCCACTTCTCGGGCAAGATGTATCACGCATGGCGGTCTTGAGACTCAAAAAACTCAAAGCAGGAAGCGTGCCCGTTGTTCTTGATGCCGGAGAATTTGCTCAAGCTGGAACTGTGTTTCGCCGCCGTGTTCTGGAACAGTGGCCGCGCTTTGAACGGACTCTATCGGCCTACTGGGAAGCAATGGCAAAAGCCGGACACGGGGCGCGCGGCGCGGATCAATTCGGAACACTTCTTGCCTGTGCCGATCTTCTTTTGTTCGATCACAATATACCGGAACAGGCGTTACTGGATGAATGGACGAACAAAATGCGCATTGAAAATCTGGATGAAGCTCAAGACGAAACTGCCGACCATGAACGCTGCGCCGCCCATCTTTTGACCTCAATCGTTGATTTTTACCGGAACGGGGCTCGGAATTCCATCGGTTACTGGATTGAAATCGCAGCAGGCATGAAGCTCGGCGATGATACAGAGGCTGGAACTGTCCTCTCTTCTTACGGAATCAAAGTCCATGCCGCCAATAGCCGGAAATTCCTACGTGTGGCACATTCCCACAGGGGGTTATCCAAGCTTTTTGAAGGAACAATCTGGGCGGGTCGATCCGGTGCGTCCGGTGTCTGGGTGCAGTCTCTTCGCCGGATCGATGGCGCAGAAACATCACAAGTCCGTTTTGATGGGGTGAAGACACGCTGTGTTGAAATCCCGTTGGAACAAATTTTAACGAAAGATGAAAGATAATATTATGATGAATGACAAACAAATTGGACTGGCCGCATGGGCACGTTATTTTTTAAACAGAGGAGATAATGATGTTGATGAAAAATTATTTTCTCTTCTTCATGAAAATATATCCTGCCCAGAAACAGGAGAAAATGTATCCCTTGCAGAATGGATAGCGGCAGCTATAGGTGTTTTGCCTGACCAGAGGCACGCACAGAGTGTTCTGGATGCTCATGGGTTAATCATTGAGGATAGAGACCTTTCCTTTTTTGTCGATGGACATGGGAGCTATATTTCGCCGGATCATTCTTGCATTGTCATTGATCTGAATAATAACAATGCTGTGAATATGCTGGCAAAGAGTGGGGCTTTCTACAAAGATTTTTTGGCTTTTCCGGCCTCTGGAATTGATAAATGGAGAAGGTTGTTTATTCCTCTGGACTATGCAGCCCATATGCTGGAAATGATTTATGATACGAAGGGACAGTCTGCAGCTTAAAAGTCTAGGAAGGTAATAGACAAACCCGCCGATCTCTCAGGCGGGTTTTGTTTTGTATCTCATATCAGGAAGCCAGACGAAGAGGAACTTTCTCCTTTGCATGATCCTGTGCTTGGGTATAAGCGGCATGAACATCCTTTGTATCTTTTGGAAGGTTGCCGATTTCTTCTTGGAAAGAAATTTCCCTTTCCAAGATGGAGTCGCCAATCACCATTCCGACTTGGGAAATTGTGCCGATAACAGATAGAAAACCTATCTCTATACCGGAAAACTCTCGAGGCATATCTTTGACAATCGAAACCAATGGACAATGCCCCTCTTTTTGGGCATAATTCAAAAACTCGCGGGCGTATTGTGTTCCAGTCAGCCCGTCTTTGCTAAAATCTCCCGTGGGGGCAACCTGCCAAAAGATACGTTCTGTTTTTCGTCCTTTCGGATTGTCGGACAATTTGACATCTTTGATAAATGGTAAGTCAGTTAATTGCATGATAATCTCCTTTTTCAGAATGATGGAATATGGGTCTTTCCCATGAGAAAGAATATCATATGGGGGCATAATTGGGGGCACGTTGAAATTTAACATCACTTGAAGTTTTTATATTCCAAGTAGTTATCTTTCAAATACGAATCCCTCCCGAGCCATATATAAGCCCCCGCATCACGAGGGTCTTTTATATGGTAAAATTTGGGATTAGTGAACGAACACTTGTTCAATAAAAACCTTGCTTGTAATGAAAAATCTATATATTTACATGTAATCATGCAAAGTAAACAAGAGGGATTCATATTTTCAACATGTTGAAAAACCTATTCAATTTTAGAACCGCAGCCAGCACGATTTTTATAAGTTCGAATGCCTATTTGTTTTCACAAAACATTACGGATATGGGATCCCTTCAACTCTACGCATCCTGTTTGATGATGACATGCTCTGCAAGTCTTTTTCTATCTCACCAGAATCCGAAATGGCTTTTTGTATCGGGCGGAGCCTTGATCGCGGGTCAAACTCTGATTGCTCTTTCAGCACAAGGCATTGGTGAAATGATTTCCTATCTCGGAGCAATCCCCCCGATTTTACAGGGCAGCTTATTACTCAGAGCAGCATGGCAATCCGTATCAGACACGCGATTCAAATCAAACTCCAAAATAACCAAAATATTTGAAATCATAGACCGTTATCCCCTCGCCTCGGCAGGATTGATCGAAGCCCCGGGAACAGCCGCCATAGCCGTTGGAGCCTTCATGAACAATGACTTTGATTTGGCGACATCCGCAACGGGCTGGACTATTGCAAATTTATGCCTTGCGGCATCCGACCCCGCCCTACAAGCAAAATTTATGCCCAAACTCCGTTAAACAACAAATTATCGAAAAACAAAGCTCCTTCTTGTATAAAAAACAAGATCCTTTTAAGTTATCCTTATGAAACAATGGATCAAAATTGCGAGTATTTTTCTTCTGGGGCTGGGGGTATCGATACCTCATGCCCAAGCGGCAACCTCCATTCCCTTTACAATCAATATGACTGAAGCCGTCAATGTAGACACCACTGGCGGAACACCCCGTATTGCGGTTGATGTCGGCGGGGTAACACGCTATGCGAGTTATACCTCGGGAACAGGAACGTCAGCACTCACCTTTACCTATCAACTTATTTCAGGCGATATCGACCTTGACGGAATTTCTCTCTCCTCTCCAGTTGATCTCAATGGCGGAACAATCAAAGACCTGAACGGAAATGATCTTTCACCGCTAACCTTCACTCCCCCCATCACCACAGGGATATTGGTCAATGCCGCAGTACCTTCCGGTTACACAGCAAGCTTTTCTGACAAAACAGTAACAAACATCAATAAAACCGCAATGGGATTTACCTTGACCTACAACAAGGCAAGTCAAACCTACAATTATACGATTTCCAGCTCAGGAGGAGGAACACCGTTAACAGGAAGCGGAACCACAACCGGTGCAGCACAAACAGTTAACGGCATTAACGTGACATCTTTACCGGATGGAAAGCTGACTTTATCAGTAACAATAACGGACTCCCTAGGCGGAGTAGGCATAGCAGCAACCGACATAGTGCCCAAAGCTGTTCTGGACACAAGCCTTGTCGGGCATTGGACATTTGATACAAATGACATTTCCGGCACAACAGCCTATGACCGCTCAGGACAAGGGAATAACGGAACCATCATCAACGCAGCAACACAAACAACGGGAAAAGTCGGAGGAGCCCTTAATTTCAATGGAGGAAGCAAATATGTAACAATTCCCGATTCTGCTAACCTTGACTTACCAAACACAGTCACAATTAGTTTTTGGATAAACCCGTCTGCAAGCTACGTTGGGTACGCCGTTCATCCTATAAATAAATGGACAGGGACTGCAAATGCGAACTATGTCATGTATTACTTCGGAACAACATCTGGGGCAGACAGACAATTTCGTCCCTATGTTAACAGAGGGGGGACATGGACTACAGCAGGAGGATCATACACTTCAACGCCAGGAACATGGATCAATTTTGCATGGACATACAACTCTGCAACAGGCGGTCAAATGTATATTAATGGATCTCCCGTTGGAAGCCTGTCTGGAGGGGGAGTCTTGGCAACAAACAACGCAGCCCTAAACATCTGTAGCTCTTCAGCAGGATTTCCCGGACTGGTCGACGATGTAAGAATCTATAATCGCACATTAACACCAACAGAAATCACAACACTTTATAACGCTGAACAATAATCCCGACCCATATCATTTGGAGCATTTCTAAATAACGATTTGAATTAAGAAATATCTGCAGCCAGAAGGACTATTAAAAACTTATGCCTAAACTCCGTTAAACAAACGCCCCCAAAGAAAATGGGGGCGCTGTATATTTTAATAAATTAAGCCTCAATCATTATATTGAAAAGATTCAATATGTAATGGTTTAACAGATGCAGCGTAAGCTCTCTTCCATTCATACAGATCAATCACGCCATCGTTTTTCACATTCACTTGATTAAAAGGCATACCTAGAAAATCAATTGGACTTAATCCATCCTCTTCCTTATCGAATTTAATCAACTTTGATTGCTGAATAAATTCTTCTTCGGTAACACTAATTCTCTGCTCTTTACCAGGGGTGGTGTAATCAACCGTTTCGATTGTCTTTTTTTGCATAGGAGAATAAACCCTCAAGCCAATCTTTTTCATTTCAAGATTGTCTATCACGCCATTTTTATCTTTATCAAAAATGGTAAAAAGTTTTTCACCGACTTCTTCTCGCTCGAAAACACCGTCATGGTTTATATCAAACTCGGAAAAATCTATGCTTTCACGCCCACTAGCATCTTTAGGAGCAACCTCGACCCTCACAGTAGCCGTTTTCATATCTTTCTCTGTTTGTTTAATAACATCCAGTCTTTGCTCTATCTCGGCAGAGAAGTCTTTTGCATAAGAAGAGCCAACCCCTCCTAATATAAACAAAGCAGCACCTGCGATTAATATCTTGTTCGTTTTATTCATTTTTTTCCCCTTTCAATAAAAAATATTGGGAATTTAATAAGACTGCACCTAACATAGGAGATAACCTTCACCTTTCAACTCACATTATGATTCATTATGATTCATCAAACCGGATAGAAACAGACCGCCCGTGCGCAGGTAAACTTTCCATGCGGGCAAATTCCTCAGCCGCTTCGTGAGTATCCTTCAACATTTGATCGGTGAAATTTTGCACACTAATTTTTTTCATAAAATGCGCAGTCGTAAGACCAGAGAAAATCCGTGCAGCACCACCCGTTGGCAAAACGTGACTTGATCCTGCAACAAAATCACCAATCGGCTCGGGTGTCCATGCTCCCATCATAATGGCACCGGCCGATGTAATTTTTGGCTCAAGAATTTTCGGTTGAGCAGTTAAAATTTCAACATGTTCAGGTGCATACGCATTACAAATTGCAACACATTCATCCAGACTCTCTGCCTTGATAACAAAAATCCCCTTTGCGATCACAAGATTCATAGCCGAATTCTCCGGCAATAAAGCCCGCTGCGCCGCAACTTCAGATTCAATCCCGTCAACAAGTGCTTGTGATGTCGTCACCAAAACAGCCTGCTCCATTCCTGACCCGTGTTCTGCTTGGGACAGCAAATCAGCAGCCACATAACGAATATTGGCGGTCTCGTCAGCGATCACCATAATTTCACTTGGCCCCGCCAGCATATCAATCCCAACTATTCCGAAGACTTGTTTTTTGGCCTCAGTCACATACGCATTACCCGGACCTGCAATAAACTGGACGGCATCAACCGTATCCGTTCCAAAAGCACAAGCGGCTACCCCATACACTCCGCCTAACTGAAGAATCCGTTGCACGCCAACAATCTTGGCGGCATATAAAATCGCAGGATGAACGCCGGATTCCTTAGGAGGCGTGATAATGGTAATATCACGAACCCCCGCAGCCTGAGCAAAAGCACAAGTATGAATCGTGGTTGAAACCAAAGGGAAAGAACCGGAGGGCACATAACACGCCACACGATCAAACGGGACATATTTCTGGGCAACATATCCGTTTCCTGTACCACGATCAGAATCTTGTGGCTTAACCTGACATGCAAAATTATAAATGCGATCATACGCAAAACGAATAGCCGCTTTTTCTTTATCCGATAAAGGTAACTCCTCCGCATCAATTTCGTTTAAATCAAGATAAAAATCTTCCGACTTTAAATCCACTCCATCATACTTTTGGGCATAAGCAATCAAAGCGTCATCACCCCTCATCCGCACATCTTCAATCATAGAAGTTACTTGCCGCGCGATCTCAGGATTAACGGTTTGCACACGGGATAAATCAACAAATTCGCGCACGAATTCCACACGCCCAAACGTTTCATAAAACAACATTTTTTATATCCTATTTTTGTATATGACGATCTTTTAACTTGGTGCAAATATCATCAAACGGAATACCTGCATGCTCCAACAACACCATCGTGTGATAAATCAAATCTGCGGCCTCACCAATGATCTGCTCTCGATCACCGTCCATATGAGCCAAGGCCAGCTCAACACCCTCCTCGCCGACTTTTTGAGAAATACGAGACTTACCCAATTCAAACAAAGATGTCGTATAACTGCCCTCTGGTCGCGAAACATTGCGATCATGGATCAAGGCTGCCAGCTCGCTCAGAAATGAAACAGATGACGCGTCATCCCCATCAAAGCAACTTACCGCACCAGTATGACATGTCGGGCCATTGGGACGCGCCAAAATCAGGACAGTATCCAGATCACAATCCAGAAACATGGATTGAAGCTCAAGAAAATTTCCTGACGTTTCACCTTTTGTCCAAAGAGCATGGCGTGTTCTGCTAAAAAAGGTGACGCGCCCCGTTTCAATTGTCTTGGCCAAAGCATCAGGATTCATATACCCCAACATCAGAATCTGGCGTGTGACACTGTCTTGAACAATTGCAGGCAGCATCCCATCAACTTTTGCCCAATCAATCGCTTGAAGATCCCCTTGAATATTGATTGTCATTGCCGCACACTTAATCCTTGCTTTGCCAGATAATTTTTCAACTCACCGATGTTTAAATGTCCGGTATGAAAAACCGAAGCCGCTAACGCCCCATCAACACCGGCTTTCTGGAATACATCATAAAAATGCTCGCGCTCTCCCGCACCGCCAGAAGCAATCAAAGGGATTTTTAAAACATCCCGAGCAGCCTTCAATTGGGTTATATCATACCCCTTGCGCACACCATCTTGCGCCATACAATTCAAGACAACTTCACCGGCACCCATTTTCTGGATCATATCCAACCATTCCAACATGGCATGACGGGATTTAATCGTGCGGGTTTCATCACCTGTATATTGATAAACAACCCATTCACCATCTTCTTGACGCGAGTCAACGCCAACCACCACACATTGCACACCAAAGATTTCGGCCAACTCTGTAATAAATTCCGGTCGCTCTAAAGCAGGAGAATTCACCGATAATTTATCGGCCCCCTCGTTTAAAATACGCCGTGCATCTTCAATAGTACGAATACCACCAGCCACACAAAACGGAACATCCAGCACACGCGCAACTTTACTGACCCATGACTTGTCTACAACACGATTGTCGCTGCTCGCCGTAATATCGTAAAAAACCAACTCATCAACACCTTCATCGCGGTATCGCTGCGCCAATTCTATAATATCACCCATAACTGTATGATTTTTGAATTGCACACCTTTGACCACGACCCCGTCTTTAACATCCAGACAGGCAACAATACGTTTGGTTAACATTCTGAAACACCATCCCCGATTAAATCTTTAAGATTGATTTTTCCTTCATACAAAGCCTTGCCAATAATAACCCCACCGACATTCAAACCATTGAGCGCAACCACATCTTCGACATCCGATACACCACCCGATGCCTGAACCTGCAACGATGGGTAATCGCGCACCAGATACCCGTATAAATCAAGATTGCACCCACCCAAAGTTCCATCACGCGAAATATCGGTACACAAAACATGGGTCAAACCACAATCCAGATACATATCCAAAATCGCCGATAAATAAACACCGCTTTGCTCTTGCCATCCCGACACCGCCACCTGATATTGATCCCCATCAGGTATCACATCAACCGCCAAACAAATTTTTTCTGCACCAAATTGGGAAAAACATTCGCGCACACAATCAGGATCTTTCACTGCCAATGACCCTATCACAACCCGCGCAGCCCCAAGATCCAACAACCGTGCAACATCCTCGACCCCGCGCACTCCGCCTCCGGTCTGAACAAGCAACCCGCTACTGGAAACAATCTCGCCAATCAATTGACTTTGACGGTTTTTCGAATCACGAGCACCATCCAAATCAACCACATGAATCCAATCCGCCCCTTGCTCTGCATATTGACGAGCCACATCGACAGGGAACACATCATAAGATGTCTGTGCATCAAATTTCCCTTTAAAAAGCCGAACGCACCCCCCATCAATCAAATCAATTGCCGGATAAATAATCATGACTTACATCCTTGTAAAATTTTCTAAAACACGGCTACCAGCCTCACCCGATCGTTCAGGGTGAAATTGGCATCCCATAAAATTATCCTGTGCTACAATCGCCGAAAAATGATCAGAAAAATAATCGGTACGTCCAACCGTATATCCTCCCAACGGCGCAAAATAACTATGCACAAAATAAAAATACGCCTGCGCCCTGATACCCTGCACCAAAGGATGATCCTCTTGATCAAATTTGGTTAAATTCCACCCCATATGGGGAATAGTTTTTCCGTCTTCTGACGAAAATTTTCGAACCGGACTGTGAATAATTCCCAGCATATCGGTCTGTCCCTCTTCCGACGTATCAAACAACATCTGCATACCCAGACAAATCCCCAAAACAGGGCAAATCAAAGACTTGATACACTCTTCCAATCCACGCGCACGTAATTTTTGCATGGCATCCTTGGCTGCTCCGACCCCCGGCAACATCACCCGCTCGGCTTTGGCAATCCGGTCAACATCGGCAGTCCACTCGGCCTTTTGTCCCAAACGCTCCAAAGCAAAACGAATAGATGCAATATTCGCCCCGCCACTTTCAACAATTGTAATCATAAAACCCCCTTTGTGCTCGGCAAATCATCCTTATCCTGCTTGCGAATGGCCATCCCCAACGCCCGCCCGAAGGCTTTAAAGCAAGCTTCGACCATGTGATGAGAATTTTCTCCTCTGACCTTGATATGCAGATTACATCCAATATTTTCTGCCAATGACCTAAAAATATGTTCAACCATATCGCATGGTAAACCACCAACCGTCTGATCTGGAAATTGCCCATCAAAAGACAGATAAAACCGCCCCGACAAATCAAGAGCAACCTCACATAAAGATTCATCCATCGGCACAGTAAACCCGTATCGGCCAATCCCGCGCTTGTCTGCCAAAGCTTGCTTGATCGCTGCCCCCAAGGCAATCGCGCAATCTTCAACACTGTGATGCGGATCAATTTCAAGATCACCCGCACACTCCAACTGCAACGAAAACCCGCCATGCTTGGCTATTTGCTCCAACATGTGATCGTAAAATCCGATCCCCGTTGATACCGAAACAGGGCTAGCTCGATCCAAATTAATTTGAACATCAATCGCCGTTTCCGATGTCTTCCGCACGACACGTCCGATCCGCTGGTTTTGGGAAAACACAAATTCTTTTCCTTCCAACACATTAAATAAACGGTTCATTTCGTCTTCTGACCCGATGGTAATTCGCACACAATTTTCTAAACCGGATAAATGCGACTGGTCGCGAACAATCACCCCACCAGCTAGACATTTTTGGTAAAAACCTTTGGCATCATCAACTTTTAACAATAAAAAATTAGCATCAGACGGATAAACTTTTTCTACCCTATCTAAATTCTCCAATCTCTGCGCAATCTGCGCCCGCCGCTCCATCGTATTCGCGCGCTTGGCATCCAACCGCTGCACATTATCAGGCACTAAAATTCTTGAAATATCTTGCGCCACACATTGGGCAACAGGATAAGGAGCCAAAACCTTTTTCAAAAGACCGATAACATCCATATCGGCAATGGCAACACCAGCTCTCAATCCAGCCGCAGCATAAGCTTTTGATAAAGTCCGCAACACAACCAGATTATAAAATCTTGAAATCAAATCAACACAGCTTTGGGCATTCGAATATTCGATATACGTCTCATCCACCACTACCAAAGCATGACCATCACAAACCTCACAGATTTTTTCAATCTCCGAAACCGGAATAACATTGCCCGTCGGATTATTGGGGGAACATAGAAAAACAATCTTGGTATTGGGAAGAATTTTGGCCTGAATTTCGTCAATATCCAAGGAAAATTCATGATCCTTTTTCAAAGGAACAGAAATAATTTCAGCCCCCTGAACCAAAGCCGCCTGAACATACATCGGAAAAGTCGGCGGGCACACAACAATGGAATCCTGCCCCGCCTCACAAAATGCACGAACTAAAATATCAATCGCTTCATCAGCGCCACGAGTTAAAATCAGATTTTTACTCGACACATCATAAAGACGGCATAAAGAATTAATGGCATCTTCAGGCTGCTGCCCCGCATATCGATTTAAACCTTTTGCTCCGATATATGGTTCATAAGAACATTCATTGGCATCCAAAAAAATATACCCGTCACCATTTTTATAAATCGAACGCGCCGAAGAATAAGCCTTCAAATCCCTGATAGACTGACGCGCCCGTAATATAATCGGATTTTGAACACTCATGCCTTACTCCAACATCTTTTCAATCGGAACAACCAGAATATCGCTTGCTCCGGCATGTCTTAAATCTTCCATAGTTTCCCAAAACACACCTTCATTACAAACGGCATGAACGGCAACCTTATCATCACGCCCCTGCAATTCCAAAATAGTCGGAGCATCCGAACCTGGCAAAACAGCGCATAAATCATCCAGAGCCCCAACAGGCGCATGAAACATAATATATTTGCTATTTTGAGCTTGCAAAACACCATTAATTCTTAAGATTAGACGATCTAGAATTTCTTGCCTTTGCGCATCAATGCCCAATCCTTGAATTAAAACCGACTGGCTGGAAAAAATAACTTCAGCTTCACTTAACCCATTCACAGCCAAAGTCGCACCGGTGGACACCAGATCACAAATCGCATCCGCCATACCGACCCGTGGCGCAATCTCAACGGCACCGCGCATATCAACGATTTCAGCCTCAACATTTTGATCTTTCAGAAACTCTGACAACAAGCCGCTATACGATGTCGCCAATACTTTGCCGCGCAAAGATTCAGCCCCGCGATAATCAAAACCATGAGGCGTCGCAATCGACAACCGACACTTACCAAATCCAAGGGGCATAACCTCTTTAACACTTTTCAATTTCGAATTTTTTGATACCAGAATTTCTTCCGACAAAACATTTTGACCGACAATCCCGATCTGACAAACTCCCGACGCCACAAACGCCGGAATATCATCATCACGGACGAAAAACAGATCCAGAGGAAAATCCTGCGCCGTACAAAACAACTGATCTCGGCTTTTGATAAAACGAATTCCGCATTTTTCGAGCAACTCTCGGGAATCATCAGCCAAACGACCTGATTTTTGAATAGCCAATTTTAATCGCGTTTCTTGAAAACTCATTTTTTATCCATCCTGTCTAAAACGATACGATACCCAAGCGATCCATTATGAAGAAACCTTGCAACACGGGTCACAGTCGCCAGACTAACGCCTGTTTTTTCCGACACAACCCTATAAGGCATATCCTTGTTTAATAATATCGCAACCTGCCAACGCCCGACCAAAGCCTCAATCTCTGCAGGCGTACAAATATCTTCAAAAAAAGCTCGACATTCCTTTTTATCCTGCAACAATAAAACAGCCTCAAAAAGCTCATCTTCGATTTTTTTACGATTACCGATATGTTTTTTCAACACCTGCTCCACACAGTTCATTTTCCCTTGTCCTACTGTACTATCATGATAGCACAAAATTACACAAGAGTATTCTTGATAATTTCTATCAAACCCAATCAATTGGCGAAAAACCATTGCTTTCCAGATAATCATTTGCCGCCCTGAAATGGCCACATCCCAAAAATCCGCGATGCGCTGACAATGGCGATGGATGCGAAGCCGTCAAAACAAGATGTTTTTTACGATCAATAATCGCGCCCTTCTTCTGGGCATAAGACCCCCACAGCAAAAATACAATATTCTCTGCCCGATCATTGATGGCGCGAACAATCGCATCGGTAAACTCTTCCCACCCCTTATTCTGGTGCGATCCGGCAAGAGAGTCCTGAACCGTCAAAGTGGCATTGAGTAACAAAACACCCTGTTTCGCCCATCGAGTTAAATCACCATCTTTAGGCATAAGAACATCATATTCGGCAGAAATTTCTTTATAAATATTCATAAGACTTGGCGGCAATTTAACTCCCGACCGCACCGAAAACGATAACCCATGGGCTTGACCTGCCCCATGATAAGGATCTTGCCCTAAAATCACCACCCGCACATCATCAAAACGTGTCGTATTCATGGCATTAAAAATCTCATCCCCCTTGGGATAAATCACCTTTCCTGCCTTCTTTTCTTGCGCCAGAAAAGATTTTAACTGCACCATATAAGACTTATCGAACTCCACCCCGATCACATCAAGCCAACTAGGATCAAGTTTAACAGATGTTTTGTCGCTCATTTTTTCACCTTTTCCAATTGCCCCCCTACCATATCCCATGCTAAACATGGATATTACTGAAAATTATGATTTTTACAGGAGTTTTACACATGCGCGTAGTGCTGCCCGATGGGTCTTTCAAAGAATTCGAGACACAAGTTAACGGTCTTGAGGTCGCGAAAACCATCAGCACCAGTCTTTCAAAGGCTGCTGTCGCCATCCGTGTCAATGGCGAACTCCATGATTTGTCAGATATTGTTCCTGACAATGCCCAAGTCGCAATTCTAACCGCCAATGACGATGACGGATTGGACGTGATGCGCCACACCATCGCGGCGCAAGTTCTGGCACGTGCGATTAAAAATCTGTACCCGTCTGCCCGTCTGGCCATCGGCCCGACCATCAAAGACGGTTTTTACTATGATATAGCCTTTGAACATACACTTTCATCCGATGATCTGGAAAAAATCGAAAAAGAAATGCACCGCATTATCAAAGAAGGCCATAAGATCGAAAAGAAAGTCTATTCGCGCGCAGATGCCATAGCTCTGTTCAAAGAACGTGGCGAAGACTATAAAATGAAAATTATCGAAGGCACACCGGACTCCGACGCCTTCCAGATTTATCACCAAGGAGAAACTTCTTTTATTGACCTATGCCGTGGCCCTCACTTGCCGTCTTTGGGTAAAATAGGTGCGTTCAAACTGACAAAAATTGCAGGAGCTTACTGGCGCGGCAACAGCCAGAACGAAATGCTGACCCGCATTTATGGCACAGCATGGCGCAGCGAAGAAGAACTATCGAATTACCTGAAACAAATCGAAGAAGCCGAAAAACGCGATCACCGAAAAATCGGCAAGGAAATGGATTTGTTCCATTTGCAAGAAGAAGCTCAAGGCTCTGTCTTCTGGCATCCTCACGGCTTTACCATTTACAACCAACTTGAAAATTATATCCGTGAAAAAATTTATGCCGATGGCTATGTCGAAGTTAAAACCCCGCAACTGATGCATTCCAAATTCTGGGAAGCGTCAGGCCACTGGGATAAATACCGCGAAAATATGTTTGTCGTTCCCGATGTCGTTCCAAATATCGAATTAAACGGTTCGGTTTTCAAGGAAGAGCCAAAAGAATTTATGGCACTCAAACCCATGAACTGCCCCGCCCACGTCCAGATTTTTAAACATGGCATTAAAAGTTACCGTGATCTGCCAATCCGTATGGCGGAAATGGGCTGTTGTCACCGCAACGAAGCCCACGGCGCATTACATGGCTTGATGCGTGTGCGTCAAATGACCCAAGACGATGCACATATTTTCTGCCGTGAAGATCAAATCGGCGAAGAAGTAAAACGCTTTGTGGCTCTCTTTAAAGATGTCTATAACGACTTCGGCTTTACCAATATCAAATTGCTCTTGGCAACCCGCCCTGAAAAACGCGCCGGAACGGATGAAACATGGGACAAGGCTGAAAAATCCATGGCCGATGCTTTGAATGATCTCAACATGGAATTTGAATATGCCCCGGGCGAAGGCGCATTTTATGGCCCCAAATACGAATTCCACTTGGTGGACTCAATTGGACGCACATGGCAATGCGGCACCTGCCAATTGGACTTTGTGTTACCTGAACGCCTTGATGCATCCTATATGGGCGCAGACGGACAAAAACACCGCCCCGTGATGATTCACCGCGCGGTCTTCGGGTCATTTGAACGCTTTATCGGTCTGTTGATCGAAAGCACAGCAGGAATTTTCCCGTTGTGGCTTGCACCTGTTCAACTGGTGATTTCAGGTGTTACAGAATCCAATAACGAAACAGCCGAAGCATTGGTTGCAAAATTCAAAGCCCAAGGCCTCCGCGTAGAGTTCGATGGACGCAACGAAAAAATTTCGTATAAAATCCGAGAACATATGAACGCCAAAGTGACCTACGTCGGCATCATCGGCAACAAGGAACAGGAAAACGAAACCATCACCATTCGCCGTCTTGGGGTCAATGAACAAGACACCTACAACGTGGACGAATTCCTCACGATGATGAAAACAGAAATTTCATCCCGCGCCATGCCACCTGCTGCAAAAGACACGGAATGAAAACAATCGCCATCATTGGTGCGGGGCCTGGTGGCTTAATGGCCGCCGAAAGCCTCGCCCGTCTTGGCTATACCGTCGATGTCTATGACCACAAACCGTCACCGGCCAGAAAATTTCTAATGGCAGGACGGGGCGGATTAAACATCACCCATTCCGAACCGATCGACAGCTTCCTTCAAAAATATGGAGAAGCCGCAGAATTCATGCATCCAATGATAGGCTATTTCACACCGCAAAATATGCGGATCTGGTGCGCCGAACTGGGCGAAGAAACTTTTATCGGCACATCGGGACGCATCTTTCCTAAAAGTTTTAAATCCTCCCCTCTTCTACGCTCATGGCTTGAACGCCTGAGCAACCTCAATGTCCGCATTCATCCCCGCCATCACTGGACAGGATGGAATGAAAAAGGTGAATTGGCATTCACAACACCCGAACAAAAATTTATCAAAGCAGATGCAACCATTCTGGCATTGGGCGGAGCATCATGGCCAAAACTCGGATCTGATGGATCATGGGTCAACGAACTGGAAAAACACAACATAGAAATTGCGCCTTTGCGCCCTGCTAACTGCGGGTTTTGCGTCAACTGGTCGGATATTTTCAAATCAAAATTCGCAGGAACTCCACTCAAATCAATTACCCTCACCCATGAGGGTAAACTCATCAACGGCGAAATCATGATCTCGGAAAAAGGCTTGGAAGGTGGTGCAATTTACGCTCTCTCCAAATCCATCCGCACAGCAATTGAAACAAAGGCCTCAACCACACTGACCATTGATCTGAAACCTGATCTGACAATAAAACAACTCGAGGAAAAACTGTCTCACCCACGCGGACGGGACACCCAAACAAATTTCTTAAGAAAACAAACCAACCTGTCACCTGCTGCTATCAATTTTCTTTATGAATGTGGTGATAAAACAAAACCTTTAGCGCAACAAATCAAACAGGTGCAAATCCCATTAACACAACCCTGTCCCATTGACCGAGCGATCTCATCGGCGGGAGGGATAAAGCTCCATGAACTCGATAAAAATCTGATGCTGAAAAAAATGCCGTCGGTTTTTGCCATCGGGGAAATGCTCGATTGGGAAGCACCGACCGGCGGCTATTTGCTCCAAGCCACGTTCTCGATGGGTGTTTTTGTAGCCCAAGGGGTAGACAAATATTTTAAAACTGCCAATATATAGACCTATATATTTTAAAGGGTTTTAAAAATGATGTCCTTTCTCTTTATTTTTGCAGGCTTTCTTCTTCTTCTCGCTGGCGGCGAAGCCTTGGTCAGGGGCTCGGTGGCAATCGCCACAAAAATGGGAGTTTCAAAATTGGTCATCGGACTAACTTTGGTTGGCTTCGGCACCTCTGCCCCCGAACTGGTCACCTCCATTCAAGCAGCCTTATCCGGTGCTCCGGGCATTGCCATTGGCAACGTGGTTGGATCAAACATTGCCAATATCTTGCTAATTATCGGAGTATCGGCAGTCCTTTTACCCATGGTATGTCCGCGTGAAGCCATTTTACGAGATGGAATGGTGATGTCTGCCGCAACCATCCTTTTTGTTCTTGCATGTTTTGTCGGAGAGCTCAACTATATTACCGGTCTTATTTTTCTAACTTTGCTTGGCTTATATCTTGGTCTGACTTTCTACGCCGAAAAGAAAGGAAAAGACAAAGCAGGTGAAATGCTTGAGCATGAAACCGAAGCCCGCCCCTTACCATTTCAAAGCATCCCGTTAAACTTGCTCATCGCATGTGGCGGCATGGGTTTGCTGGTCTTGGGGGCAAACCTTCTGGTACGAGGCGCAACTGAAATGGCACAAGGATTAGGAGTTTCGGACACAGTAATCGGATTAACCGTCGTGGCAATTGGAACATCCCTTCCCGAACTGGCAACTTCCATCATGGCCGCGCTTAAAAAACAATCCGATGTGGCACTGGGGAATGTCATCGGCAGCAACATCTTCAACATTTTATCTATTCTTGGTATCACATCAATCGTCAAATCAATTCCGGTTCCACAAGAAATTATGAATTTTGACTTATGGGTGATGGTCGGCGCATCGGCAGCTTTGCTGGCTTTTGCCTATACCGGAAGAAACATCTCACGCATTGAAGGGGGGCTGTTACTCATGGCCTACACCACCTATATCGGCGCAGTCGCGGTTATGAGCTGAACCATTTCTTCCAGCTCCAACCACCGCATCTCGGCGTGTTCCAACTCGGATTTAGCAGCTTCCAAACGCTCCGATGCTTTGAAAAACAAACCAGTATCGCGCTGATATAAATCGGCATCCTGCAAAACAATAACCAGATCGGAAATCTCCGCTTCCAATCCTGCAATTTTAGCGGGTAAATTATCCAATTCGAATTGTAATTTATATGATAATTTTTTTACAGGAGCTGCCGCAACAGCGGAAGCAACAGGAACATCAATTTGTGTCTTGTCCTTCCCTTGTGCCACAGCCTCTTTTTGTTTTTTTTCATCCAGATAATCGGAATACCCACCGATATACCCTTCGATCACACCATCGCCTTCGAAAGCCAAAATTTTTGAAACTGTCTGATCCAGAAAATCGCGATCATGACTGACAATAATCAGAGTCCCCTGATACGCGCTTAAAATTTCTTCCAGAACATCAAGTGTATCCATATCCAGATCATTGGTTGGCTCATCGAGAATAAGAAAGGATTTCGGATCGGCCAAAACCTTTGCCAATAATAACCTGTTTTTCTGCCCCCCCGATAAAGTCGAAACCATGTGGCGAGCAACTGATGGATCAAATAGGAAATCCTTCAAATATCCGCATACATGGCGGGATTTACCCATGACAGAGATATAATCACCGCCCGAAGGAACCAAATTAGACCACAAAGTCTCATCCAGTTTCAAATCAGACCGTTTCTGGTCAAAATAAGAAAATTCGACTTCCTTGTTGCGTTTGACTTTTCCTAAATCAGCTTCCAACTCACCAATCAACAATTTCAGAAAAGTCGACTTTCCCGATCCGTTTTTACCCAGAATACCAATCCGGTCTCCGCGCATTAAGCGCATCGAAAACCCGTCCAGAATTTTTATATCCTCGAAACTTTTATGAACCTTGATAAACTCGGCCACAATTTTTGAAGTCGAAGTAACATCCGTCCCCGTCACCTCAACCTTGGCCATCATTTTTTGAAACGCGGATTGATCGGCGCGTAACTTGTCACGAGACTCTTTCATCAAGGCCAAACGGCGCACATTACGCTTCAACCGCCCCCGCACACCGCGCGATGCCCATTCGACTTCCATATCAACCATTTTGGAACGGTTTTTCAGCTCGCGCTCTTCTTGCTCCAACATAGTCCCCGACCATTCATCGAATTGGGCATACCCCGTAGGACAAACACGCATATTTCCACGATCCAGCCAAAACACCTTATCCGACACATTCGCCAAAAATTTTCGGTCATGACTGATACATAAAAATGCACCGCTATAATTGCGTAAATACTGTTCCAACCATAAAATGACATCCAGATCCAAATGGTTGGTCGGCTCATCGAGCAAAAGAATATCCGGCTCTTCAACCAATGCCCGCGCCAAAGCCGCCCGCCGCATCTGCCCACCGGACAACTGATCCATCTGCGCATCCAAAGAAATCTGTAACGGCTCGGCCACCATTTCCATGCGATAGGTAAAAGCATCATGCTGATTTTCGGCGCTCAAATCCTCCAGAATAAAGTCTTTCACCGTCTGTCCGGCCTTCATCGGAATATCTTGCTGTAAATATCCGATGGTTGTTCCGGCCAACATCCACCGCTCCCCTTGATCAAGGTCTTTGAGCCCACGGATAATATTCATCAAAGTAGTTTTACCCGCCCCGTTTTTGCCCACCAGACACGTCCGGTCACCTTCCAGAATATGAAATGTAAGATTTTCGAATAAGGGCGCTCCGCCAAAACTGACCAAAGCCTCCTGAACACTTAATAAAACGCGATTTCCAGCCATAACAAAGGGCATAACAAATTCACCCACCGGAAACAACAAAAAAGCCGGAAGACATCTTCCGGCTTTCAATAAATCTTTTTAAAAAACGCAACTAACCTAAACGAACAGCCGCAACATTGGCAGCATGATACGCATTAAGCTTTCGCAGTGCTTCAAGATGTTGCACCGTAACTATGATGGGGGGCATGTGCCCAGCCAAACTCTCTGCCGTAGCTCCACTAGCCGACATAAATTGGACTAAAGCTGTATCAATGCCCGCAATACGTTGATGTAATTTCTCTGCCAAAAGCTTGTCAACACTCACTGGATCCATCGTAGCTGGAACACAGATAGGTAAGGGGTCAGTAGCGGCCCTAAAATCACACGCATCACAATATATTCCGCCTTGTGTAGAGAGTTCAAACTCTCGACACAAATTCGACAAAACACGAACAACATCATCAAAAGAAACACCATGACCACTCATTTTCATATACCCTCATTTGTTAACACATAATTTGATTAAAACAGAATTACGGCAAGCTTTTACCCCTTGTGGCAGAATGTCGCAAGAGAATAATTACGAAAAAACAAAATTACACTTTGGAATAATAAAATTACTTTGGCTGCGGCCAGAAATACCACACACAAAAAGCAACAACGGCAATCAGAAGCAACTTGCCCAAGATCAGTTTTATCAAAAATTTCTTATTCATATCAATAAGATACACAAAGAGATGACAAAAGCAAGATGACCTGATACGTTCCCCCGCCTGAAAGGACTTTCATGAGAATAGCCATATTGGAAGCACAAGGAATAGACAGTCACCATCTCAGGCATCTTGCCTTGAGAACCATGTTTCCTGACGCCGATATTGTGGGCATACAAGCAATACATATCAATCCAAACCACCTGACAGAATATAATATTCTGATATTACCCGGAATCATCGGCGAAGACAGCCTCTACCCTGATATATTACCTGCAGAAAAAGCAATCTGTGTCACACAGGCAATCCAAGAAAATGGACTAATTCTCTGGACGGAATGCGCATCAACCTATTATTTATTCGATCACTATCACTACACAACATCGAACGGCCAGATAAAAAATAAAAACGGCTTAGGCCTTTTCAAAGGAATAGCCTGCGGCCCTGCTTTTTCATCCGTCACCCGTCGTACTCCTCATGCAACGAGCCGATTCGCAAATCATATTATCGCAGATATACAAAGCAACAACGGCACTTTACCTTTGCCTTATCAAGCACTGGACGTAAACGGCCCTACGTTACACCCGTCACCTAACAACAAGCCGTTTTCTGAAATATTCCGCTACACCAACTTGCTGGAAAACCCGATCTGTGGATTAATACAACAACAAGGCAACGGACTCGTCATGGCTTTTAGCTTTCACGCAGCCATACCATTTGACACGCTTCCATTTGCCCATCATGGACAAGATGAAAACCGGACAACTTTTATGCACCATCAAGCCAACCGTATCAGACATCATATTAATTAGGATTGCTTAGAAGAATGACACATAAACCCATCCACATTATCGGCGGCGGAATGGCCGGAACAGAGGCTGCATGGCAAGCCGCAAATATGGGCGTGCCTGTCATCCTGCATGAAATGCGCCCCCACACCAAAACCCCCGCCCACCAGACAGAAGGTCTGGGCGAACTGGTTTGCTCAAATTCGTTTCGTTCGGATGATAAAGACTATAATGCCGTCGGGCTTTTGCACGAAGAAATGCGGATGCTGAATTCACTGATGATGCAAACAGCCGCCAAACACTCAGTCCCTGCAGGAGGAGCTCTGGCGGTTGACCGCGATGCCTATTCAAACGACATCACCAAAACCATGGAAGATCATTCGCTTATTACCATCCAACGCGGCGAAATTTCTGGCCTCCCGCCCCAAGACTGGGACTCGGTTATTATTGCGACAGGCCCTTTGACTTCTCCGGCCTTATCGTCTGCGATCAAAGACATAACCGATGAAGACTCACTGGCATTTTTTGATGCCATTGCCCCGATTGTCTATTTTGACTCGATCAATATGGATGTGGCGTGGCTGCAATCCCGCTACGATAAAGAAGGCCCCGCAGGAACAGGCAAAGACTATATCAACTGCGGTATGAACAAAGACCAATATCTGAAATTCTATGATGCACTGACCAATGCCGAAACCACCGAATTCAAAGACTGGGAAAAAGACACACCCTATTTCGAAGGCTGTATGCCGATCGAAGTCATGGCTTCACGCGGTATTGATACCCTTCGCTACGGGCCAATGAAACCTGTCGGACTCACCAATCAACATGATATGTCCCGCCCCTATGCCGTGGTTCAACTCCGTCAGGATAACGCGCTGGGTACACTCTATAATATCGTTGGCTTTCAAACAAAAATGAAATACGCAGCCCAAACCGAGGTCTTTAAACTCATTCCCGGGTTGGAAAATGCAGAATTTGCAAGACTGGGCGGCATCCACCGCAACACCTTTATCAATTCACCCCGTGTCTTGAATAACCGCTTGCAACTCAAAAACCAACCCCGCTTCCGTTTTGCCGGACAAATCACCGGCTGTGAAGGCTACGTCGAAAGTGCAGCCGTGGGCTTGATCGCAGGACGTCTAGCAGCCTCCGAAAGACTGGGTAAAGAAATGCCGATGCCGCCAAATACAACGGCTCTCGGCGCAATTCTGGCGCATATTACAGGTGGCGCAAATGAAAAAACTTTTCAACCGATGAATGTGAATTTTGGTTTGTTTCCGGATATCGAGACCAGCAAAAAAATAAAAGGGCGTGATCGAAAAAAACTCTACTCCGCCCGCGCTCTTATCGACCTCACCAATTGGATCAAAATGATTTAAACCACAACCGAAATTCTTTGAACGGCACAGGCTGGATATGAAACGGATCATATCCGGCCTTTTCAATCTGCTTCAAATATAATTCAGCCAAAATCCGCGTCGCCCGCAAATATCTGCACAACAAACGATCATACGGAACATCAACATTGCAGCAAACTGTCCGTACAAGATCAATCAAATTTTCTGCATGAGGGCGAACATCTTTCAAGTCCAATTCAGGAAAAATAACACGTCCGTTTTGTGCAAAATAAGGAAGGGATCGCACCAACCCAACGACCGAATATAATCGGCTTAATTCCGACACACGATCATTCGGACAATCAAGAATCCGGCACTTCATTACCATCAACACGCCATGAGTTTCATCAATGTAAGCCAACAACTCATCCCATGAAACAGCAGAACGATTTTCAAACTCAAATTCTCGCCCACGCAAAACGCGATCAAAACCAGAAAAAGGCAGATCATATTTCGAGATCACTTCCGACAATAAACGCAAAACAGGATGGATATCCGAACGCCCACCATCACAAATTCGGGAAATTTCATCACGCCACCATTGCAACCGGATCAATCCCATATGCGGCTCACGCACGTCATCCCGAATACGCGCAATTTCAGCATTCCATAGATCCAAAACCTGAATATTTTCGCGCACCGCAAGCGGCGCAAAATAAGACAACAACGCCCGATCTGCATCGGCATTGCGTAAATCTTCAAATAAGTCAGGTTGATTATTTTTCATTTCCGTATAAGTTATAAACAGAATTTCCCTAAAATGAAACAGAATGAAAAAGGAGTTTTACCATGGCTTTTACCCTTCCTGAACTGCCCTACACCAAGGACGCACTTGTTCCCTATATGTCGGCAGAAACATTTGAATTCCACCATGGCAAACACCATCTGGCCTATATCAACAAAGCCAACGAATTGGCAGCAGGAACAGACTATGAAACCATGACATTGGAACAAGCCGCTATCGCCGCCAAAAAAGCAGGCAATCAAAAACTCTTCAACCAGATTGGTCAGATTTATAACCACAACCTGTTTTGGCTTTCAATGGCACCAAATGCAGGAGGCACCAAAATGCCAGGCCATCTTGAGAAAAAAATTGCCGAAGACATTGGCGGCTATGATGCCCTTCGTGCAGCCCTGATTGACAAAGGCATGACCCAATTCGGATCAGGCTGGGCATGGTTGGTACTGGATAACGCAACCGGAAAACTCGAAGTTCTGAACTCGGCCAACGCGGAAACCCCGCTGACCGACAACAAAACCCCTCTTCTGACCTGTGATGTTTGGGAACACGCCTATTACATCGACTACCGCAACGCCCGCCCTAAATTTCTGGAAGCATGGATTGATAACCTAGCAAACTGGGAATATGCGGCAAAAATTCTGGAAGAAAAACTTTAGAAAAAATACAAATCATAAAGTTCTCAAGGCCGCAGCAACCCTGCGGCCTTCAGCTGTCAGGACATTATATGTGCGGCATGCAGCCCCCGTATCCATCACATCCACCGAAAAACCAAGACCAATAAATGCCGCCCGTTTTGACGGGGATAGAACGGAAAAAGTAGCCCCGCCCCCGATCAACAACACATCAATTTGACCATTTAACGCATGAATTTGATCGTTGATCTGTGTAAAGTCAGAAACGCACCACTCCTCGACATGAGCGCCCCACACCAGAACAGGATAAGAAAAAACCTCGCCGTTAATTCTAAAACGCCCTTGCGTATAGGACTGGATCAACTTTTGATCGGCAGAAACAAACGGCGTAATATCCATTAAGCAGGAACACTTTCTTCCGCTGTATCATCACCTTCACCATCATCAGGAGCATCCCCACGTTTTTTGGAATCTTCAAATGGGAAATACAACAGCGAAGATGACGCAACATAAATCGATGAATATGTTCCGACAACAATCCCGAAAATCATCGCATTGACAAAATCGCGGATCACTTCACCGCCAAACAACCACAACGCGCCCAAAGACAACAAAGTGGTAAAGGATGTGTTCAACGTCCGCGCCAAAGTCTGGTTCAAGGACATATTGATAACATCACGCATCTGCATTTTCTTGAACTTACGTCGGTTTTCACGAATACGGTCAAATACAATAACCGTATCATTGGTTGAATAACCAGCCACCAGCAACACAGCCGCCAAAGTTCCAAGATCAAAATTCATCCATAACAAAGAAAACAACCCGATCACAGCCGTTGTATCGTGAACCAGAGTCAGAATTGCAGCCACACCAAATTGCCATTCAAACCGATACCAGATATATCCCAGAATTCCGGCAACCGTCAGCAAGAACGCCCACATTCCCGATTTTTTCAACTCATCTCCGACTTGAGGACCCACATATTCACTCCGGCGATATTCAACCACGCCATCAGCTTGAGTGTATTCGGCATCGATCGAAGCCTTGATCGATTCAATCGCATGTTTTTGAGCGTCTTCTCCACCCGCTTGCTCAGGAACACGGATTAAAACATCGCGATCAGTCCCGAATTCCTGAATAGAAATATTACCCAATCCCAATCCGTTCAGATCAGAACGCATCTTGGACAAATCCGGTAATACGGGTGTTTGAATCTCCATCATGATACCGCCGGAAAAATCGATCCCGTAATTCAATCCTTTGGTCACCAACAGACCAACAGATCCCAGAACCATAATTCCAGTTACAACAAAAGCCAGATACCGCCCTTTGACAAAATCGATTTTCAATTCATCGGCAAATTTGAATAAACGCATAGTTTCTAATCCTTAAAAATGACTTTTTATGATTTATAAAGGCAAGGTCTTAGGTTTGGTGACGCGCAACCACACCACCAACATCAAACGGGTCAACATAATTGCAGAAAACAATGATGTTGCGATCCCGATAGACATTGTCACTGCAAACCCTTTAATCGGCCCCGTTCCAACAGCATAGAGAATAATCCCTGAAATCAATGTGGTGAGGTTAGAGTCAATAATAGACGCCATGGCTTTTTCGTATCCGGTATCCATCGCCGAAATGATAGATCGACCGGAACGAATTTCTTCGCGGATACGTTCAAAAATGAGAACATTGGCATCAACTGCCATCCCCATTGTCAAAACAATACCGGCAATCCCTGGCAAAGTCAGTGTCGCTTGCAACATCGACAACAAGGCAATAATCAAAACCATATTGATAAACAAAGCCACACTGGCGAACACACCGAACAAACGATAAGACATCATCATATAGGCAATAATCAGTAAGAACGCGACCATCGTTGCAATTTTACCAGCTTCAACCGAGTCACTTCCCAAAGACGGCCCCACGGTTCGCTCTTCTACAATACTCAACGACGTTGGCAACGCACCGGCTCTTAATAACAAAGCCAGATCAGACGCTTCCTGAACAGTAAAATTTCCGGAAATGACGGCACTGCCCGTACAAATTGCTTCATTGATTCGTGGTGCGGTAATAATCTCTTTATCTAAAACAACGGCAAATGGCTTATCGACATTATCGCGAGTGACATCACAGAATTTCTTGGCACCTGCCGTATTCAAACGGAAACTGACAATCGGCGCACCATCCTGAAACGTTGGCGTCGCATTGACCAGCATATCCCCTGTCAATAAAGGACGTCGATTGATTGGCAATGTCTGACCAACTTCACCATGCATAGGCAAAGTCATAATATTCAAACCTTCCCCCGTCATACTAACTAAATGGAAGCTCAATTGTGCTGTCTTATCCAGTAATTCTTTAACCCGTTTTGGATCATTCATTCCAGGCAACTGAACCAGAATACGATCATCTCCCTGACGTTGGATAATTGGCTCTTTCGTGCCCGTTCCATTGACACGACGACTAACCACCTCAATCGATTGGGCAATCGTTTTATCTGTAATATCCTTGATACCGGCTTCATCAAAAACAGCCGTTACAACAGAGCCTTCGGAATCAACCGCCAACTGGTCATCCGCCTCACGGAAAATCTTGCGCAAATCACTGACACTGTCTTCAGATTTTAGCTCGACCCGAACTCCGTTGGAAACAGACCCAATCGACTGATAACCAATCTCTCCGGCTTTGATTTTTGTTCGGGCAAAAGCTTCAACATCTTCGACACGTTTTTTAATCACGCTATCAATATCGGCCTGAAGCAATAAATGTGACCCACCCTGTAAATCGAGTCCCAAAGACATCGACTTTGTCGGCATCCATGATGGCAAGCTCTTCTCCCACGCATCACGCATACCGGAAGACACAAAATTAGGCAGACAATAAGCGAAAGAAAGGATGACAGTCACAACAACTAACACCCGTTTCCACAGAGGAATAAACATCATTTTGTGGCTTTATCCTTTTTATTTTTTTTATCATCATTGGCAGGCTTGGACGTTGCAGGGAAAGAATCCTCATAACGACCAATAATATAAGACCTCATCATGTTGATCCGGACATTATTGCCAACATCAATCTGGACTTCGTGATCAGAAATAATTTTATCGATAACACCAACCAAACCACCTTGGGTCACAATTTTGACCCCGACACCCAACTGAGTCAACATAGAGGCATGTTCTTTAAAACGTTTTTGCTGGGGACGAATCATCAACAAATAAAACAGGACAGCAAGAACCAGCAACATCCCGATATTCATCATAAAAGTTTCTTTTTCATTCGGTGGGGGAGCAATACCTTCCACAGATCCGGGAATTTCGGTAATAGCCGCAACCGAATTAGCCTCTTCGGCAGCATAGGCAGATGTAAAAAGCATATTTGTTTTTCCTTATAGTTTCAGGTGAACTGGTCTCGAAATACTCTTTATAATATTGGAAACAGGCAGACTATAGTTCCATATATGGGAATGACAAGCCGATAATCCTAAAAAGACATGTTTATCCGTTAATGTTTATCGTGATATAATAGCAAAGCGACTAAAAAACCTGTAAATGAAAACATACTGGGCTTGCCGGAATTATGAAATCTAAAGTTTTTAAAGTATATAAATATTTGTGCCTAACCCTACTCCTATCTGGACTTATCCAACCTCCAGCTTGGGCAGCTGATGCAGAATCACTTCAAAACAAATTCATTATGACAACAGATATTAGTGTCTACGGGAATTACCTGACACTCGCCCCCGAAGACGGAGCAGAATACAAGCTCGAAGCTCAATGGCCAGTCGAACAAAAATATCAATGGAGAAAATTTCTAGAAAACCTTGAATTGCTCCCAAAAATCGAAAAGTTACGCAATCCGGTTGTAGAAAAAGACCCTGAAGTTATAATTTTTGTCCAAAATAATCCGGATCAGATTTCGGGGGAAGATATATATCTATCAGCGGACAGTAATATTCTTCGTATATCAAGATTGGCTGTTGATACATTATATCTGGATAAAAATAAAAACTTTTACAAGTTCCTGAAAATGCAGGCTGACAAAAACGATGCCGCATATTCTAAATCTGAAAATGACAAAACAAAAGAAGAAGAAGCCGAAAACATTCCTCTCAACAAACTCGGACTGGTCGTTATTTTTAGAGGAGGAGCAACACTAACAAGTCCCATTTGGCACATATCCGATCCTCAAACCATCGATGATTATCTTAAAATGTATGAAACAGTAAAAAACAATAGTGACCCACAAGACATGGGGCCTTTACCCAGATCAAAACAGGGGGATAAAAATCGTGATTTAAGAAGTTTTGACACCCTGAACACCTTTATGATTTACACCAATTACCCGGGGGCAAAATCAAGGCTCATCAGTGTCAATGAATATGGCTATGTTCGCTCGACGCGTATTCAACTCAATGCAGTTGAATACACAGATAACAAAAACTTCTTCAGAACATTTCTCTTCCAAGCCAAAGACGCAAAACAAATGCTGATTGAAAGCGAAAAAAAGCGTAATCTAAAACTCCAACAGCACGACTTCTAAAACAAAAAGCATGGCTAATTTGTAACAAGAAATCAGCGACAAAGCGTATAAAAACTACGCTAGGAGCACGGTGACGATGCCACAAAGTGATTTGGAAAAACTACACTTTTATCAAAGTCACAGGATTAATTGCCTTTTTCCCTCGACGGATTTCGAAATGAAGCTGTGGAGACTCAACATGTCCGCTTGAACCAACCGTACCAATCGTCTGCCCGCGCGTCACCACATCACCTTTTTTGGTAAGAGTTTTCTCCAAATGGGCATAAGCCGTCACATATCCATCAGCATGGCGGATTAAAATCAAGTCTCCGTATCCTTCGATTTCATTTCCAACATAAACGACATTGCCATTTTCGGCAGCCCGCACCGCAGTCCCCCGTGCAGCCTTGATATTGATCCCATCATTATGCAACCCATCTTTTTTCGCACCAAAACTTGATACCACACGCCCCGAAACAGGAGTCAGAAAGCCCTGACCACTTTGTCCGGTGACAGAACGGGGAGAAATATTTTTGGCAACCGTCACTTCCTGCTTGGGAGAGGCTGCAGGTTCAAGTTTTTCGGACTGAACAGAACCCACTCGAGCGACAACGGCTTGAGATACCGCAGGCGAATTTTTCACACTGGATTTTGCAACCGCACCGGAAGAACGAGAACCGGAATTCCTTCGCACTTCAGGCAAACGAAGTGACTGCCCTTGAGCCAAAACATAAGGACTCTTCAAACTATTCAACCGCGCCAGATCGGTTGTTGTCGTATCAAACATCCGCGATACCCGATACAATGTATCACCCTTTTGAACATCATAAGTCCGTGGAGCAGGAATACGAATCCGCGTGCCAGACCGAACATTATAAGGCGGATTAAAACGGTTCAAATCCAGCATGTCACGCAATTCAACATGATAGGCTTGAGAAATCGCCCATAAAGTTTCACCGGATTGAATTGTATGAACACCAAAGCTTTTGGACGAAGTCGCATCACCATAACGGTGAACAGCAACCCCCCCGCCGGATTGCGTACACCCCGAAGACAGAACCATTAAAAAACTAGCACATAAAAGGGCGTAAGGCCTATTCAAGCTGTTAATTCCTCCAGATCGCCAGACGAATACGAATTGTTTCGCGGAACGTCAGGTAATAATGGCACAAATCGGACAGGTAATAAATTCTGAACAGCAAAAACGTCTTCGGATTCTTTTTTATACCGCTTCAAAGTTTGCGGCTGCCCTTGCGCGCCAACGGGAATAACCATCATCCCGCCAATTTTAAGCTGCGCCAACAAAGACACAGGGGGTTCTCCTTCACAAGCTGCCGTCACGATCATCCGGTCAAAGGATTGCTCGCCTGGCCACCCTTTCGTGCCGTCTCCTGCCAAAGTCGTAATATTGCGCAATTTCAATTCCTGAAATCTCTGCTCGGCCAATTCCAGTAAAGGTTTATGACGTTCGATCGTGTAAACACGTCGCGCCAGATGCGATAAAACAGCGGCCTGATACCCTGATCCGGTTCCAATCTCCAAAACCGTATGGATTTTTTCAATTTTAAGCTCCTGAGTCATATACGCGACGATATAGGGCTGGGAAATAGTCTGCCCCAAACCAATCGGCACAGCCTGATCTTCATAGGCATGAACCTGAAAATGCGGCGGAATAAAATAATCACGCGGAGTCCGTTCCATCGCACTCAACACTTCGGTATTGGTAATACCAGCTTGGCGCAAATGAATAATTAAACGGATAACAGAAGGATCAGGAGTCATTTATGAATTTTAACCAGAAAAAAATTGTTGATATAAATCACGTGTTAAGCTTCACAATCTTCTCCACGCCGCCCATATAGGGTTTCAAAACGTCAGGAATCCAGATGCCGCCATCGGCAGGGTCATAATAATTTTCCATGATAGCCACAAGCGCACGCCCCACCGCAACACCTGACCCGTTAAGCGTATGAACAAATTCTGTGTCTTTTGCTCCGGCGCGTTTAAAACGGGTTTTCATACGACGGGATTGAATATCACCGCAATTCGAACAAGACGAAATCTCGCGATATTTATCTTGTGACGGAACCCAGACTTCGATGTCATAGGTTTTACGCGAAGCAAATCCCATATCGCCCGCACACAAAACGATTGTACGAAACGGAAGCTCAAGTTTTTTCAAAATATTTTCGGCACAATCCGTCATACGCTGATGCTCGGCTTCTGAATCTTCAGGCTTAACCACACTGACCATTTCGACCTTATAAAACTGGTGCTGACGGATCATGCCGCGCGTATCTTTACCGGCAGACCCTGCCTCCTTGCGGAAACAAGGGGTCATAGCACACAAACGAATAGGGAAAGCCCCCTCTTCCAGAATTTCTTCACGCACCATATTGGTCAAAACAACCTCGGCAGTGGGGATCAACCACCGCCCATCTGTTGTTTCAAACTGGTCATCATGGAATTTCGGCAATTGGGTTGTGCCGTACATAACATCCGAATTCACCAACAAAGGCGGATTGATCTCGGTATAACCATGCTCGGAGGAATGAACATCCAGCATAAACAAACCCAAAGCCCGCTCCAATCGTGCCAAAGCCCCTTTCAAAATGGTCATCCGCGCACCGGCCACCTTGGCGGCAGTCTCAAAATCCATCAACCCCAGCATCTCACCAATCTCGACATGATCCTTGGCAGCATTCGATCCGATTTTAGGTGTCCCAAAACGCCGCAGCTCAACATTATGATCTTCATCAGGGCCATCCGGCACATCATCCGCCACCATATTGGGCAATCTGGACAATAAATCGGTCAATTCATCGGCTTTAACCCGCTCTTGTTCCTCTAAAACAGCCATGTTGTCTTTGATCTCAGCGACTTCCACCATCAAAGCATGAGCATCCCCACCTTTTGACTTAACCGCACCGATTTCTTTTGATGCTTCATTACGGCGCATTTGCAAGGCCTGCAATTCGGTTTGCAAAGATCTTCTATCTTCATCCAGCGTCAAAATTTCTGATGTTTGGGAAGAAAGCCCGCGACGTGCCCAATTCTGGTCATAAGCGGCGGGATTGTCTCGAAGAGCTTTTAGATCGTGCATAACTTTGATTCCTGTAATGAATTATTGGCAAATAGCTTATATAAAATAAATCTTGAGAACAAGCCTGTGACATAAGCCCTAAAGCAAATAGATAGAACAGATCGAATGAAACACACACAACCAGATATAGGCGAAATTTACGAAGTCAGCGCTCCCAATGGAAGCAACTATCCTCCTCTCGTCCTCGATTCTCCACATTCAGGAACGCTTTACCCTGCCGATTTCGGCTTTTCCTGCCCGTTCGACAGCCTACGCCTAAACGAAGACCAGATGATCGACGACTTGTACGATCAAGCCGCCAAAGCCAACAATGTGCCGTTCATCAAAGCATTATTTCCACGCAGCTACATCGATGTCAACCGAGCCGAAGACGATATATTACCCGAATTAATCGATGGAAACTACCCAAACCACCTCACCCCGACGCAAAAATCAAAAGGCGGGCATGGCCTAATCAGCAATATAGCCGGACGCAACATTCCCATCTATAACCGTAAATTATCAGTACAAGAAATTACACACCGCCTTGAAAACTATTACCACCCCTACCATACGGAATTAGATAAAATCCTAAACAAATGTCTTGTCGATCATGGATTTTATTGGCACTTGGATTGCCACTCTATGTCCTCATCAACCCTGAACTCGCATTATGCGGGCTCGCACTCACAGCCCGACTTCATTCTGGGTGACAAAGATGGAACAAGTTGCGACATCGCTTTGCGTCGCAACGTGCAATCATCTTTAAAAGACATGGGATATCAAGTCGCCGTCAACGTCCTTTATAAAGGCGTTGAAATCGTCAAACGCTATGGCGATCCGGCCAAAGGTAAAAACTCGCTCCAGATCGAAATCAATAAATCACTATACATGAATGAGGCAACTGGAAAGATTAACAACCATTACAATCAATTAAAGGAAAATCTTGATAAAATGGTTAAACACTGCGCAGAGAGAGCCTCCGCATAATCCCACCATCTACCATCCTAAACGCCAACGAAATTTATGGCTTAAACGCCACCTCTATTGGCTGCATTTTACAAAACCCTGCAGCAACATCCGCCGCCTTAACATTTGGCCTAGTGCACTCCGAACCATTTTTGGCACATACTTCTTGCAAATTTTCTTGAAATGCCCGCACCTCATCGCAATTAAAATTTCTTCCAAAAAACCCTTTGGCAATGCGAACCCCGCCATCCTGACTGGAAATAGTGACATCTCCATGCGAAGTATTTTGAACGGTAACTGGCGGCTGCTTATCCATTACAATGATCCTCAAAACATAATGGATTATATCAAAAATGTATAAATATTATATAAATAATGTCGGCTAAAAGAAAATTCCAGAAAAATGCCTTTTTAAAGCAATATCAAGCTCTTGCATCGAAACCTTTCGCCCCAACGCCGCCAATGAGGTCACACCATGGTCTTTGATACCACACGGAACAATCCCGCTAAAATGCGATAAATCCGGATCAACATTGATCGACACACCATGAAACGTCACCCAATGACGCACCCGCACCCCCAGCGCAGCAATTTTGGCCTCTTGCCCATTCTCAAGATCAACCCAGATACCGACCCGACCTGCGCGACGCGCTCCGCTCACATCGAACTCCGCCAAAGAGCGAATGATCCACTCTTCTAATTGCCAAACATATTTTTTAATATCAGGCACTTGCTGTCGCTTATTAAGATCAAGAATCACATACCCAACCCGTTGTCCGGGGCCGTGATATGTGTATTGCCCGCCACGACCACTCTCGAAAACAGGAAACCGCGCATCGACAAGATCCTCTGTCTTGGCGCTTGTTCCGGCAGTATAAAGAGGTGGATGCTCCAATAACCAGACGGCCTCGTCCTCAGTCCCTTCGCGCACCCCCGCCACGATCCGATCCATCTCTGAAACCGCATCCAGATAAGGAACAGGCTCGAACGCGTGTAACCATTGCATCTTTATTGAACTTCAACACGACGGATCACATCCGGCTGATCCGCAAGATATTTATCAAGTATTCTGTCAATAGACCCGTCGCGGATAAGTCCGGCCATACCGCT